>OBOI01000004.1_pt1 | contig 273157 bp, 239 predicted proteins | sample 1670151 | NCBI WGS metagenome assembly OBOI01 (sample SAMEA104232303, study PRJEB22302) | sediment metagenome | biome: forest; feature: aquifer; material: sediment | place: USA | collected 2011-08-07 | depth 0.01 m | reverse complement strand
CGCTGCTGGTCCTTGCCGAAGGGGGGCGGTTCCTCATCGAGCAGGGGCGCGGCGGCGACATCGTCATCATGTCCACCAAGAACGTCCCGTCCCCCAGCGCGGGGTTTGGAGCATACAGCGCCACGAAGGCGGCGTGCCACCAACTGGGGCGCATTGCGAGCCTGGAATTCGCCGCGCACGACATCCGCGTCAACATGGTCGCTCCGGACGCGGTGTTCTCCGAAGGGGCTTACAAGTCCGGGCTGTGGGAGGAAGTCGGCGCAGATCGTATGAAGGCGCGCGGGATGAACGAAGAGGAGTTGCATGCCTACTATCGCAACCGGAACCTGCTGAAGGCGGCGGTGACCGGAGAGGACGTCGCCAACGCCGTCCTCTTCTTTCTCATGCGCCAAACGCCCACAACAGGCGCGACCCTTCCGGTTGACGGCGGCTTGCCTGCAGCGACCCCACGATAGGAAGGGAGAAACCCGATGGATCGCAAAGTTGACGCTGTCGTCGCAGGCCACGTCTGCCTTGACATTATTCCAGCGATGTCGAGCGGCGGGAGCGCCGTTGGCGAACTCCTCCGGCCCGGCAAGCTGCTCCACGTTGGCAAACCGAGTGTCTCTAGCGGGGGGCCGGTGTCGAATACCGGCCTGGCGCTGCACCGTTTGGGCGCGGCCGTCAGGTTGATGGGCAAGTGCGGCGACGATCCGTTCGGTCGGATGTTGGTTGAGAGAATACGGGATCGGCTGAACGGTTCGGCCCCCGGGATGCAGATTGTTCCCGGCGAGACGACGAGCTACTCCGTGGTGCTCTGCCCTCCCGGAATAGACCGCATTATTCTGCACTGCCCCGGCGCGAACGACACCTTTGACCCGGCGGAGATTGATGTGCGGGCCGTTGCGCCGGCGCGGCTCTTTCATTTCGGCTATCCGCCGTTGATGGCCCGAACCTACGCGGACGGCGGCGAAGACATGGCGACGATGTTCGCCCGCGTCAAAGCCGCCCGCGTTACCACCAGCCTCGACATGTCCCTCCCCGACCCCGCCGCCCTCAGCGGACAGGCTGATTGGAGGACGATACTCGACAAGGCCCTGCCGCAGGTGGACCTCTTCGTCCCCAGCGCTGAAGAACTCCTCTTCATGCTGAAGAGACCGGCATTCGACGCCCTCCTCTCCCAGGCAGACGACCATGGCCTGCTGGGCCGGATGAGCGGCGCGCTGTTGAGCGAAATGGGGGAGCGCTGCATCGCCGCCGGTGCAGGCGTTGTTCTCATCAAGTGCGGTTACCTCGGCGCTTATGTCCGAACCGCCGGACGCAAGCGGATCGAGAAGATTGGCCGGGCGAAACCGGGCAACCCTGACAGTTGGGCCGACCGTGAGTTCTTCGAACCCAGCTACCGCGTCCTGAAGGTCGTATCAGCGGCCGGCGCTGGCGATAACGCGATCGCCGGCTTCCTCGCGGCTTATCTGCGCGGTCTTTCCGTCGAGGATACGGTGCGATACGCCTGCATGACCGGCGCGCACAATCTCACCGTGCCCGACGCCGTCAGCGGCGTCAAGAACTGGGAGGAAACGACGGCGGACGTTCAGTCCGGCTGGCCGAAGAATGAAGTCTCCATCCCCCTCGATGGCTGGGTTTACGACGAGGCGGCCAGGCACTTTAGAGGCCCCCAGGATCGAACATATGGGTGTTGCTGAGAGCGGAGACATTGTGAAGACCACCGCAAAGCAAACGATGCACGTGATCTCCAACACGCACTGGGACCGCGAGTGGGTGATTCCGTTTGAAGGCTATCGGACGAAGCTGGTGGACCAGGTGGATGACCTTCTCCGGATCATGGAGACAGACCCGAAGTTCAAGCACTACCAGATGGACGGCCAGTCCATCTGCATGGAGGACTACCTCGCAGTGCGCCCCGAGAATAGGGACCGCGTGAGAAGCCTCGTCCATGCCGGCCGCCTGATGATCGGCCCCTGGTTCACCCTGCCCGACATGCCCCTGCTTTCCGGTGAAGCGGTCGTCCGCAACCTGCTCATGGGCATCCAGCTGGCCGACGAACTCGGCGGGGCCATGCTGGAAGGCTACACCGCATGCTCGAACGGGCAGATCAGTCAGCTTCCGCAGATATATGCCGGCTTCGGCATTACGTCCGCCGTCCTGTACAAAGGCCTCTGGCCGGAGAGGGCGCCCCGGGAGTTCCTTTGGCGTTCGCCGGACGGAACGGACATACTAGTTCTGCACCTGTATCCACGGTATGGACGAACCGACTTCTACTGTCTCCTGTACCACGAAGTTATCTGCAACGTGATCCATGACACGAAGGCCGGCAACTGGATTCGCAAGCCCGAGGAGGGTGGCCTTCCGTTCCGCATTGATGGCCAGCGCTTCTATCCTCCCTGTCTGTATGAATGTGTGGACGAACGCGACGGATTTTATCTGGAGCACCTGGCCCCGTATCTTCGGAAACTGCGGGATCTGGCCGCGCGAGATGCCGCCACGTCCCAGTTGATCGTGTTCCACGGCATGGACCACACCCCTCCCTTCTCCGCGACGCCTCGCCTCATTGCGGCGGCGAACCAGTGCTTCGACGATCTTGCCGTCGTGGACAGTTCCCTGCCTGCGGCGCTGAACGCCCTCCGGCGGGAGATTGACGTGAAGTCACTCAAGGTTCACGAAGGAGAACTCCGCGACGGGCGGCGCAATAAGGACGACCGCGGCGCTTACTTCGCCACCCTTTCCACGCGGATGGACGTCAAGATCGCCAACCGCGAAGCCGAGCACGCTCTGATTGATCGCGCGGAGCCGCTCTGCGCATGGGCGTGGCTGGAGGGCGCCGCCTATCCGGACGCGCTGATGGGGCGGGCGTGGAAGCTGTTGCTGGCCAACCAGGCGCATGACTCGATTGATGCCTGCAATGCGAACAAGACGAACAGGGACATTATGACCCGCCATGCCGACTGCCTTGCGCTTTGTGAGGCGCTGGCGAAGAAGGCACTGGGCTATCTGATGCGACGAGCGCACCAGCGCAATGACAAAGGGGCGAAGATTGAACCGTATGTGATGATCTTCAACCCCTCGCTACATCCGAACGGCGGTCTTTGCGAGATGATGGTGGATATGCCCGACGGTGAATCCGGCGATGACATTATGCTTGTCAGCGAGAGTGGCGAGGCCATCGCCCCGCAAGTGCGACCGCAAGGGACGTCGGACGCAATCACAGAGGGATCGATTGCGCGGCCGATGTGCTGTACGCGGTACCATGTGTTGTTTGAGGTAGACAATGTGCCGGCAATGGGGCGCTTGAACCTGCGCGTCATTCGCGGCCGCGCTCTAAAGAAGCCTCCCGCGCTTTCTCCGGAAGCCAACGTCATGGAGAACAATCATCTCCGTGCTGAGATTTTGGAGGACGGTCGTCTGAATGTTTTGTGCAAGGAAACCGGCAGGGAATACAAGGGGATTCACTACTTCGTGGACCGCGGGGACTTCGGCGACCCGTGGCTCTGCACGTTGGCGCCGGAGCCGCCGATCACCAGCATCGGGGTTCCGGCTCGGGTCGAGTGCATAGAGAACGGTCCGGTCCGCGCCGCCTATCGGGTGACAACGGTACTGGACGTTCCCGCTTCTTGCCGGTCGGCCGACAGCCGCCCGGAACCTGTGAAATTGACCATCACCTGTGAGATATCCCTGTCGCGCTGCGCAAAGCATCTTGACGTTAAGGCCGCGATAGACAACCCCGCCAGGGATCACAAGCTGGTCGTCTGTTTTCCCACCGGCCTGACGAGCAATGCCTCCTATGCCGGCAGCCAGTACGACGTCATGGAACGGCCGTCGGCGCTGCCCGACACGTCCGGGTGGATTGAACCGGTCACGGGCTATCCCAACTATGGCTTTGCGGGGCTGTCGGACGGCAGGGACGGTTTCTCGCTGCTCAATATCGGCCTGCCCGAATATTTTGTGGAAGGGGACGGCTGCAACCTGCTGACTCTCACGCTGCTTCGCGCCGTCGCGCTCAAGATACAATGGCCGGAAGGGCACGATGCTGTGCAAGACGGTCACTGCTTGGGCCGTCTGACCTGTCACTATGCCATCTACCCGCACGCCGGCGGGTGGGAGGATGCCGGACTTCTGAGCGCGTACCGGAAATTCGCGTCCCCGCCAATCTGCACGCAGTACTTCGGGCGGCCCGCCCTGGGCAACGGCAAGAGCCTCGTCTGCCTGGAGCGTGACACACTGGAGGTGAGTTGCATCAAGCGGGCTGAAGACAAGGGCGGTTTGATTGTCCGGCTATGGAACCCGTTGGACCGGGAGCAGGAGGGCGTTCTGCGAATCGGCCGTCCCTTCGGCGAGGTCGAACAAGTCAATCTCAATGAAGAACGCACGAACAGCGGTGCGTTCCTGGAGCGCCGCGGCAAAGACGCGGTCGCGTTGCGCGTGGGAAAGAAGAAGATCGTGACATTGCGCATCTCGGACGTGCGAAGGGGCTAGTATGAGCAGAGACATAGGCTTGCGCACGATTCGACTGGAGCCTGTCTCGCGCATCGCGCACGTCGAATACTCGGCGGACTTCCCGGCGATGATCAAGGCCGTTACCGGGGTGTTCTCGAACGACAGGGAAGACACGCGACGCTTCTTCGACGCCTGGGACTATGATGTCCTCGCCCTTGCCAATGACGGACCGGTCCCTTGGTCCGAACGGGGGCGGGTCACCGGCAAACTCACCTTCTGCGGCAACATTGATGTCCGTATCCTTGCATCAAACGACCGAGACGCCGTCGACGAGGAACTCGAACGCAAGATTCTGCCAGTCCTGCAGGCCGGCACAGGCTACATCCTGCACTCGGACCATTCGATCCCACCGGACGTCGAATATGACGCCCTCCGCTACTTCCTCAACCACTGGCGCAAGACAGCGGAGCGTGTTTACGGACGAACATGCCGGGCAAATTGCCGGCGACCCTGATTCGGAGCGCGGGACGACCGGAATTGACCGAGAGAATTGACTGGCCTTCCTTCCTGGGGCGGCAGGACCTCATATGGCACGCCATGCCGGAGACCTACGCCGAGGGAGCGTTTCACGGTAACGGCCTGATCGGGGCCAACATCTTCGCCGATAGCAACGACGAACGCGGCGTCAAACGTCCCACGCAGCTGGACTATGAGGGCAAAGGCACGCCCTTGCGCTGGCGCATCGGGCGGACCGACGTCCGGGACTGTATGCCGTCCGAACCCTGGCGTTTGCCCGTTGGAGATATGGTTCTGCTCACTTCAGGACGCATACGCGGCGTCAATATGCGCCTTGATCTCTGGAACGCGGAAGCCGGTGTGCGTATCTTCACCGACAGAGGAGAAATCGCCGTCAGATCGTTCACGCACGCTGAGAAGATGGTCATCGTCAACGAACTGTCGTCTACTGATGGCGAGCGGGATAGTCGTTGGGTATGGTGTCCTGATGCCGCGCTCAATACGATGAAGTTGTGGCATGGCGAAGAGGCGGAGGCCCGACACCCCGAACCGGTTCTGTCGCGGCGCGACGGCGCAACCGTTCACGCGCAACGACTGTCCTGTGGTGGGGAGTATGCTTTCACTTGGAAGGAAACGGATGCTCCCCGGAACCATCGGCTTCTATTCATGAGTGTGGAGAGATCGCACCCGGAAACCGGGAAAGCCACGGAAGCGGCTGCCGCCAATGTTCTTGAGGCCGAAGCCGCCGGCCTTGCCCCCCTCCTCGAATCCCATCGGTGTTGGTGGCACTCGTACTATCCCAGGAGTTTCCTCTCCGTACCCGACATTCGCCTGGAAAAGTTCTACTGGATACAGATGTACACACTGGCCTCGGCGACGCGCGCCGACCGCGCGCCTCTGGACCTGATGGGACCGTGGTTCAAAGGCACACCTTGGCCAGGAATATGGTGGAATCTCAACATTCAAGAGTCCTACCGTCCGGTCTATGCCGCCAATCGCCTCGACCTGGGCGAATCCTTCATCCGCTTGCTCAAGGCGAATATGGACGCCCTGGCGGCCAACGCCTGCGGCTTCGCGCAGGACTCCGCCGCTATCCCAACAGCCACAAGCTTCGATTGCAGAGGCGTCGCCGAACAGCCCCAGTGCAACTTGCTTTTGGCCTGTCACAACTACTGGCTGCACTGCAGATACTCGATGGACACGAACCTGCTTAGACAGGGGCTGTTCCCCCTCCTCAAGCGGAGCGTCAACCACCATTTTCATCACCTGGCGGAAGGGAAAGACGGCTTCCTGCACTTGGTCCCGACGGTCTCTCCCGAATACCAGCCGGAACCGATCCCCGACTGCGCAATCACTTTGGCGCTGCTGCGGTGGGGCTGCAAGACCCTTGTGGATATCTGCCAGACCTTGGGGATTGAAGACTCCCTTCTGCCCACATGGCATCACGTCCTCGAAAAGCTCGCACCCTATCCCGTAGACCAGAACGGTATCATGGTTGGCGCAAACACCCCGTTCGCTAAAGCGCACCGCCATTTTTCGCATATGCTCATGTTCTGCCCCCTGTACGAAGAGATACATGCCGACGAGGAACTGGCGTTCAAGACGCTGAATCACTGGCTTCGCCTTGGAGAAGGCTCAGCCGACTTCTGCGCTTGGCCCCACGCGTATGCATCAATGCTCCTTTCCTCATACGGTCGGGGCAATGACGCCCTGAACCATATCGGTGCAGCCTTGGAGGGACCATCCTTCAACACCTTCTACGACAGAGAGCTCGGCCCCTGTTTCGAGACGCCCATGATGATCGCCGCCGCATTGCAGGAGATGCTGCTGCAGAGTTGGGGGGGGCTGATTCGGGTCTTCCCGGCCGTGCCGGACTCGTGGAAGGACATTGCCTTCCATCGGCTGCGTGCGGAGAAAGCCTTCCTCGTCAGTGCCATCAGGCAGGGCGGAAAGATCGCTCTTGTGAAAGTAGAGAGTCTCGCCGGAGGAACTTGCAGGGTCAACCCGGGGTGGGGAGAAAGGCAAGTCCGTGTTGCCGAGGGTGCTGTCTCTGTGCAGAGTCTGCCTGGCGGCATCGTCTCATTTGAGACAGAGCCAGGCAGTTGCGTCACGCTGGCGCCCGAGGGCGAACTGGGGGAGTTTACCGTGCGCGGATGGCGAGCATCGGTTTGAAGCAACCCGCAGATGTCGAAGCGGAAGGAAGAGGAGTGAGGCATGGGTAGCGTAACGAGCCGGATGCTTGCGAATTGGATGCGCGCGCGAATGCCTCGGTGGGGGAGCGAGGATGGGATTCTCTGCGGAGACTCCCGGCAGGAGATCAAGGGGGTGCTGGTCACTTGGATGGCCGACGTCGCTGCCATTCAACGTGCCGCGAAGAAGAAGTGCAACCTGATTGTCGCGCACGAGGACCCCTGGTTTTCCCCGGATTACGCTTTCGACGTGAATGGGGATCGGTCGGGCGTCGTCAATGCGAGGAGGAAGGAACTTCTCGATCAGTCCGGAATCTGCCTCATGCGGGCGCACGGCGCGCTGGATGGGTTCTGCATTCTAGAGGATGGCATTGTCGCGACTGTGTCTGGAGAAATCATTCTCCAGGAAGATTGGTGGCGGGTTGTCAGGATTGAACCGGCGCGGCTGGGAGCGATTGCCGCCAAGCTCAAGGCGCGCTGGCGCGGCGAAGAGTTGCGCCTGCTGGGGAATCCGAACCGGAAGGTCAAAGTCGTCGGGTTCCCATGGGGCGGGATGAGCCTCAGCGTGAACGCGCAATTCTTGAAGCGCTTTTTCGAGATCCCGACAGACCTGTTGATTGCGGGGGAAATGGACGAATACGCCGTGCGGGCATGCCAGGACGTCGGCGTGGCCGTCATCGAACTGGGGCACGCGCGGAGCGAGTGCCCGGGGCTGAGGCATTTCGCTCGCATTCTGTCGCGCGAATTCCACGGCTTGAAAGTTCACTTCTTTGACAGCGCCGTGGCGCTTAGAAGCATCTGAGGCAAAGAAATGACCAAAGCGAAGGCCGACTGGTTCAACGAGGCGCGGTTTGGAATGTTCGTCCATTGGGGTTTGTATTCTCTCCTGGGGCGTGGGGAATGGACGATGTTTGTGGAGCGGATTCCGCCGCGAGAATACGCAAGACTTGCCGACGAGTTTCGGCCTGACAAATTCGACGCAGAGGCTTGGGTCTCCCTCGCCGCCGAGGCGGGGATGAAGTACCTGACGTTTACCGCCAGGCACCATGATGGGTTCTGCCTGTACGACAGCAAGGTCAGCGACTTCACATCGGTGAAGAGCGCCGCCAAACATGACTTCGTTGCGGACGTGGTCGCGGCTTGCCGCAGGCAAGGAATCAAGATAGGAATCTACTATTCGCTGCTGGACTGGCGGTTCCCCGGCTGGTGCCGGGCCCGACCATCGCGGTGGACCCTGAGTTCTGGCGGGCGCAAGCATTGAACGATATGGTGCGGAAGCTGCAGCCGGAAATCCTAATTAATGATCGCAGCGGGCTGAAGGAGGACTTCGACACCCCGGAGCAGGTCGTGACCGCGTCGGCCCCAGGCCGGCGCTGGGAGAGCTGCATGACGATTGGGGACTTCTGCACCTGGGGATACGTGGAGCACAACCCGAACCTCAAGCCGACCAGTCAGTTGATCCAGCATCTGGTCACCACCGCGTCCAACGAGGGAAATTTCGTCCTGAACATCGGCCCACGCGCCGATGGCACGGTTCAGCGGGAGTTTGTGGAGTGCCTGGGCCAGATGGGGGCCTGGATGCGCGTGAACGGTGAGAGCATTCGCGGGAGCGAGCGGCTTCCGGAAGGATGGGGAGGCCTTGGGCCATTCTGGCCGGTGTCCGGCAGCATGCTGGGGACCTGCACGGCGAGAGGTGACCGGGTGTACTTGCACGTGTTCCGTTGGCCGGGGAGCATCGCGTGCATTACGGGCATGAAAAGCAGAGTACGCTCCGCGCGGCAGCTGGCAACCGGTCAGGAAATGGAAGTGGAGCACCTTGCGGATGGGCGACTCTTCCTGAAGGGACTGCCCACTCTGCCCCCTGACCCCTATGACAGCGTCCTGGTCCTGGACCTGGACGGGCGGCCGGAGACCGTCAGCTACGACGGAATCCCCCTGGAGGCGTGAAGATATATGAAGGGTGCGAATTGCGGCACTTCGCACGCACGTTGTCGCGCGAGTTCCCCCGACTGAGAGTCCACTTCTATGACAGTGGCGTGACTTTACGGAGCATCTAGGCGAGGACATGGCTTCCCATGCGAGGAGGGAGCGGTTCAATGAGGCGCGATTCGGGATGTTCGCGCATGGGGGGCTGTATTCCCTGCTTGGGCGAGGGAATGGACGATGTTTGTGGAGCGCATTCAGCGGGGCGAATATGTGAAGTTGGCGAACGAGTTTCGGCCCGAAAGATTTGATGCGGACACGTGGGTTTCGCTCGCCTCTAGCCCAAGTTACGCAGTTCGAAAAAATCTGAGCCGTTTTTCAACTTTGTTTCGTCGTAAGTCGTTGGCCTCTGGGCGAACGACCGCCGAAAAGCCGATGTAGTGAAAACCTACCCCCTTTACACGCGGCCGGCGTACGGCAGAATTTGCGTTGTGGCTCGTGCTGCGCAGCGAAGAACTGCTTCGCAGAGCAGCCAGGGAGGGTGAAGGGTGTTCCTGCTACCGGCTCGAAAGACGCTGGCCGCCGCTCAGTTCGAGGCAGTCAAGTTGCGCGTGGGCAACGCTGTAATCAACCTGTGTGCGGAGTTGAAATCGGCCTGCTATGCGCTTCAGGCGGACCTGCAGATTCAGGAGCATCGCCGCACCGTCGCGCGCGCCGCCGAGATCGCGACGGAGTTCGCCAAGCGGCAGCACGACGCCGGCAACATCAGCGACCTCGACTTGGCCACCCAGCAGGCGGCGGCGCAGCAGGCGAAACTGGACCTCACTCGCAGCGATACGGCGATAGCTGCCGACAGGGAGAAGCTCACCCGGCTTATGGGTCTCTGGGGCAATGAAACGCAGTGGACGATTGCTGGCGCGCTGACGGACTTGCCGGCGGAAGAGCCGCCCTTGGATCACCTTGAGTCGCCGGCGATAGCGCAGCGGCTGGATGTGGCGGCGGCACGAGCGGAGACGCAACTGCTCGCCAGCGCCATACCCCTGGCCCGGAACAGCCTGTTCGGCCATATCGCGGTGGGGGTAGATACCGAACGAGGAACGGACGGCGCCAATGTAACCGGACCGACCGTCGAGTTTGAGTTATCTATTTTCGACCAGCGGCAAGCGGCCACGGCCCGTGTCCAGGCGCAGTTGCGCCAGGGTCAACAAAGACTTGCGGAGCTGGCCATTGATGTGCGGTCCGAGGTTCGGGAAGCCAGACACCTCTTGTTCATCCGGCGACAAATGGTGGAGTACTACCGAGATGAGGTGGTGCCCGCGCGCGAAAAGATCGTGGCATTTGGTCAATCTCGGTTAACAGCAGAATAGTCCTCCCCCACTGCAATGCGACGCAACTGCGAATCAAGGCCTTTCAAACACCTGAACACCCCGAAAAGCAGTCTTAACGATATCTGCCCGCCGCGACCAATGAAGTTGACCCGAGACGGTTTCGTACGGACCGGTAGATTTTGCCAAACAAAGCTACCGCAATGTTGGAATAGCGAGGTCTCGTCGTTCCAGATGCCTCCAACTCCAGCACGTACCTGCCTGCAAATCCATTGATAACTCCCATTCCTCTACGGCATCGCCTCTCTTGGCACACCGATTGCTCTTTGGCCTATGCCACTTCGAATCACGTTACCATTGAGGACAAGGAAAGGGGCTCTGGGCATGAACGCAGGTGATACGGCATTCGTCTTGATCTCGGCCGGATTAGTGATGTTGATGACGCCGGGGCTGGCGTTTTTCTACGGCGGCATGGTGCGGCGCAAGAACGTCCTGGGCGTGCTGATGCAGTGCTTTGCCATCCTCTGTGTGCTTAGTCTGCAATGGGTGCTGTTCGGGTATAGCCTGGCGTTCGCGCCTGGAAACGGTTTCTTCGGCGGGCTGGATTGGATTGGCCTCCGTGGCGTGGGTGCGGAACCTTACAATGCCTACGCCGCCACGATCCCCCATCAGGCGTTCATGATTTTTCAGGGCATGTTCGCCATCATTACCCCTGCGCTCATCATCGGCGCGTTCGCGGAGCGGATGAAGTTTTCGGCTTTTCTCGCGTTCACGATTCTCTGGGCGACCTTTGTCTACGACCCGATTGCTCACTGGGTGTGGGGCGTCGGCGGCTGGCTCAGGAATCTGGGCGCGTTGGACTTTGCTGGTGGAACCGTCGTTCATATCAACGCCGGGATCGCGGCGCTCGTGACAGCACTCGTGATCGGACGGCGGAAAGGGTACAACGGCGTCGCCTGCCCGCCGCACAACCTGCCGTTCACCGTCCTGGGGGCGACGCTCCTCTGGTTCGGCTGGTTTGGTTTCAATGCCGGCAGCGCGCTTGCCGCCAACGGCCTGGCCGCAAATGCCTTTGTGGTCACGAACACGGCTGCCGCCACGGCGGGCTTGACCTGGGCGTTCACGGAATGGGTCTGGAACGGCAAACCGACGATGTTCGGAACGGTCACCGGCGCGGTGGCCGGTCTGGTTGCCATCACCCCGGCGGCTGGCTTTGTCAGCGTCGTCCCAGCCATCGCCATCGGCGGGCTGGCGAGCGTCTTCTGCTTACTCGCCGTAGCGATGCTCAAGCCACGGCTAGGCTATGACGACTCGCTCGACGCTTTCGGCGTCCATGGGATCGGTGGAATCTGGGGCGCCCTGGCCACCGGCCTTTTCGCGAGCAAAGCCGTCAACTCCGCTGGTGCGGACGGGTTATTCTTCGGCAACCCGAAGCAGTTCCTCGTGCAGGCACTGGCCGTCGGTGTGACGATCCTCTATGCATTCATCGTGACCTGGATCATTTACAAACTAGTAGATCGGCTCTTCGGCGTGCGGGTGGAGGACAAGGACGAAGTCATCGGCCTTGACCTGACCCAGCACCGCGAGGCCGCGTACACGGTGCTGGAATAGGAGAGAACCATGAAATTGATCATTGCCATCATTCAGCCTCACAAGCTTGACGAGGTTAAGAAGGCGCTCTATGCCGCACAGGTGAACCTGATCACCGTTAACGAGGTGCTCGGCCACGGCCGTCAGAAGGGCGTGACGGAGGTGTACCGCGGCGTGAAGGAAACCGGCAACCTGCTCCGCAAAGTGCGCCTGGAGATTGCCGTCAACGACGATTTTGTTGAGCCGACGATCAACGCCGTTGCTAAAGGGGCTCGTACCGGCGAGATGGGAGATGGCAAGATCTTCGTTTTGCCTATGGAGCGCTGCATCCGCATCCGCACCGGCGAAGAGGGGAGAGAAGCGATCGGATGAGAAGATCGCAGAAGGCTACATCATTCAATCATCCTATCGTGGCGCAGTTGCCTTCACCATCGCCAGGATGCCGGACTTGATGGCATCCGGCAGGTCAGGCCACGCCTCGACGACTTGGGCCCAATCGAGGTGTTCTTGAGGCAAGAATGGTGAAGAATCCGGTAAAGCAGCGAGATCGCCCCGAACTGGCTTGGACTTGTCCTGGATTCTAAGTCCGATGCATCTGCCAGTTCCGCCACTACGCGACTACCGCCCGCTTCACTTCGTGGCCTTGACCATTGCCAAGATGCCGACCCTCACAGCGTCGGGGAGCTTTGGCCAAGCGGCCAGTATGGCGGCAAGATCGGGAGCGATTCCAGTCAAATTTCCAATCAAGGGTGGGGTGGGGTGGGAGGAAATGCTTGATTTCGCAGGGGCGGGAGCGGGGTCGCCTGCGGTTTTGCAAACCGTTGCCTTAGCCGCTTGACTACGCCGCCTTGTGCGGGGAGTTGAGAGAACCTAAGATAACCGAGACGCGCGGAAGTTGCAAGGCAGTAAACGGGGAGTGCAGAGTGCAGAACGCAGAGTGCAGAATGCAGACGGGGCAACCCGCCGTTCCCTCTCGGCCCCGCCGTCGGATTCCGCGATGGGCGTGGGTCGTCGCCTGCATCCTGCTTGCCCTTGCGCTCCTGATCCTCATCCCTCGCCTCATTGTGCGCCATCAGATCAACGCCGAACTGGCTGCCATGCGCGCCGAGGGCTATCCCACCACCCTTGCGGAACTGGACGCCTGGTACCAATACCCCTCCGGCGCAAACGCCGCCGACATTCTGACCACGGCGTTCGCGTGCTATGTGGATACAAGCACGAATCATCAAGGGGTGCCGATTGTCACGACCGAGAAATTGCCGCCGTATGGTGAGCCGCTGCCAGAGGACATGAAGTCCAGAATTGCGGCGTACCTTTCTGATAACGCCAAGGCAATCGAGTTGCTTCACAAGGGCGCTGCAATACCCGCCTGTCGCTTTCCAATTGCGCTAAAACAAGGTCCCGCGGTCTTGTTGCCGCATCTTGCCACCATACGAAATGTAGCGCGGCTGTTGGAATTGGAGGCCATCACGGCCGCAGAAAACGGCGAGCCAGAGAAAGCGGCGGGTGCGCTCGTTGCGGGGATGGAGTTGGGGCGTTCTCTTCGCAATGAACCGCTCATCATTTCGCAGTTCGTGCGCTTCGCGAACCAAGCTATCGTCTGCAATGGCGCCGCACGCGCCCTGTCGCGCATCCCTCTCCCCGGTGCGCGCCTTCAGCAACTTGCGGCTCTCGCCGCCGAGGAAGAAGACTCAACCGCTCTGGAGCGGGGGTTTGCGGGGGAAACGTGCAGCATCAATTCCGTGCTTGAGCAGATGGGGGGGCGGAACAGGTTCGTGCAGACGCTCATGAGGGCGACAGGCTTGTTCGAGGCGGAGCGGTTGCGTTATCTCCGATCATCGCGCCGCACTATTGCGCTGGCGAAGCTGCCTCCCAAAGACGCGATTGCGGGCGCGCAGGAGATGGAAAAGAAGTTGCAGGAAGCTGCAAAGCGGCGCATCCCTTTGTTTCCCGATCTATCTGCGATGCTTGTGCTGCCATGGGAACGCGCATATATCGAGAACGCACGCGATATCGCGCGGTTGCGAACGATGTGCGCCGCGTTGGCCGTGGAGCGTTTCCGCCTTGCCAAATGGACTCTCCCCGAAAAGCTGGCGGACTTGAAGCCGGAGTTTCTCAAAGAGATTCCAGCAGACCCCTTCGACGGCAAGCCACTGTGCTGCAAGAAGGAGGAGAAGGGATACGTCATCTACAGCATCGGGCCGAACCTGAAGGAGGAAGGGGGGCGGAATGAGTGGGTGGCGAATCAGCAGAAGACCGACGACATCGCCTTCCGCGTGGCTCGATAGTCTGTGGGACGGAAAGCACCGAAGGCGCGCGACATACCAGCCCAGGGCAACGCCCTGGGAAATAGGACCGTGGCAGTACATGCCAGCCCCGAAGGGGCGTGCCAATATCCGTGGCCCGTTATATGTCGCCCTTACAGGGCTTGCCGGAGGATGTGGGGTCATTATCCCAGGGCGTTGCCCTGGGCTGGCATATCCTGCCCCTTCAGGGCAGAACAGCGTGTCGGTATCGTTCTCTCTACTTTGTATCGGCGTCCATCTGCGCCCATGGGCGGTTCCCCCGTTTCCTCCGTTGGCTTGAATCTTCCTCGCCGCTGAACTATAGTCATAGGTGAGGTTTGGGTTTTCCTGCCACATAGGAGTTATACTTGACTTGGCAGGTCGGATATGGTAGCGTAACCTCGTAGACCTTGAATTGGGAAAGGGTTCACCGTGGCCAAGTGCGCTCTGAACGTCCTTGAACTGATCGGCGACACCCCCGTGGTGCGCATCAACAAGCTCACCACGGCGCACGACGCCACGATCTGGGCCAAGCTGGAGTACTTCAACCCCGGCTCCTCCGTCAAGGACCGCATCTGCCAGGCGATGGTGGAGTGGGCGGAGAAGGAGCAGAAGCTGCGCCCCGGCATGACGATCATCGAGCCAACCAGCGGCAACACCGGCATCGGTCTTGCCATGGTGGCCGCCGTAAAGGGGTACAAATTCGTCGTCACCATGCCCGAAACAATGAGCATTGAGCGGCGCAAGCTGCTCAAGGCGCTGGGGGCGGAGATCGTCCTGACACCGGGCTCGGACGGCATGCCCGGCGCGATCAAGAAGGCGGAGGAACTCGTTGCGACGCACATGGACTACTTTATGCCGCAGCAGTTCAACAACCCGGCGAACCCGGAAGTGCATCGCCAGACCACGGCGCTGGAGATTCTCGAACAGATGAACCGGAAGGTGGACGCCTTTGTCGCGGGGGTCGGCACGGGCGGCACGATCACGGGCGTCGGCGAGGTGCTCAAGGCCGAGTTGAAAAAGGTGTTGGTGGTGGCCGTCGAGCCGGCCGCTTCGCCGGTGCTTTCCGGCGGCAAGGCCGGGCGGCATAAGATTCAGGGGATCGGAGCGGGTTTCGTTCCGCAAGTGCTGGACCGCAAGGTGATTGACCGCGTTGTGCCGGTCTCCGATGAGGATGCGCGCGAGATGTCGCGTCGATTGGCGCGCGAGGAGGCCGTTTTTGTCGGCATCTCCTCCGGCGCGGCCATGGTTGCGGCGTTGGGCATTGCGCGGGAGCTTGGCGCAGGCAAGGACGTCGTCGTTCTGCTGCCGGACACCGGAGAGCGTTATCTGAGTACCGATCTTTTTGACTACGATTGAGAGCCGTTACCGTGAAATCAGGAATCGTCAATTATCAATTATCGCTCATCAATTGCCGTGCCCCGCGTCTCTGCGGTGAGTGCGCCGGGCCGGAATCATCCCTATGGATCATGCCTCGCCCCCGATAGGGGGCCCCGTCCATCGTCGCTTGACTGCATTCAACAATAATCCGAACGGAGGAGAATTCCGTGGCTAAGACCATCAGGGAAATAAACGAAAAGATCCGCAAAGGCCAGGCGGTCGTTGTGGATGCTGAAGAGATCATTGACCTCGTCGCCCAGAAGGGGGCGAAGAAGGCCGCCGCCGAGGTGGACGTTGTGACGACGGGGACCTTCGGCCCCATGTGCTCGTCCGGCGCATTTCTCAACAGCGGGCATACCAAGCCGCGCTCGAAGTTCTCGAAGGTGTGGTTGAACAACGTCAACGCCTATGCCGGCCTGGCGGCGGTGGATTTCTACATCGGCGCCACCGAGTTGCCGGAAAGGGACCCGGAGAACAGCGTCTTCCCCGGCCGCTTCGCGTACGGCGGCGCGCACGTGATCGAGGACCTCGTTGCCGGCAAGGAGGTGGAGTTGAGGGCCGTCGCCTACGGCACCGACTGCTACCCGCGCAAGGAGGTGCGCTCCTGGATCACGCTGGCGAACCTGAATCAGGCCGTGCTGACCAACCCGCGCAATGCGTACCAGAATTACAACGTGGCGGTCAACCGCGACGCGAAACGGGTGATCTACACCTACATGGGCGTCCTGCAGCCGGGCATCGCCAACGCGAACTATTGTTCGGCCGGGCAGCTCAGCCCGCTGCTGAACGACCCGTTGTACCGCACCATCGGGATCGGCACGCGTATCTTCCTGGGCGGAGGCGTCGGGTACGTCTGGTGGGAAGGGACGCAGCACGCCCCGGCGGTGCAGCGCCTGCCCAACGGCGCTCCGCAGGTGCCCGCCGGCACGCTGGCCGTCTGCGGCGACCTGAAACAGATGAACGCGAAATGGCTCAGGGGCGTTTCGCTCGTGGGCTACGGCGTCAGCCTCGGCGTCGGAATCGGCATCCCGATTCCGGTGCTTGATGAGGACGTGGTTAAGCATTGCGCCGTCTCGGATGCCGACCTGGTCGCTCCGATTATTGACTACTCGACCGACTACCCGAATTGCGTTCCGGGCAACCTGGGCTTCGTCTCGTACAAGGAGCTCAAGAGTGGCTCGATCACGATCAACGGGAAGAAGGTTCCGACCGCCGGCCTCTCCAGCTACAAGCGTGCGAAGGAGATCGCCACAATCCTCAAGGAATGGATACTCAAGAAGGAGTTCCTCCTGAGCGAGCCGGTGGCACCCATCCCGACGCCAGAGAGCGGGCAAAAGTTCAAGCCGTTCGTGGAGAAACCGATCAATTGAACCCCATTCCACGGCGGCTCTGCCGTCGAAAGGAGAACCTGATATGGCAAGCGAAAAACTGGTACTGAACTTTCCGCGCGGCATCGTGCGCGAGCCGGTCGTTTACCACTTGATCAAGGACCACGACCTGCGAGTGAACATCATGAGGGCCAGCATCAGTCCGGACGAGGCCGGCCACATGGTCGTGGAAATCAGCGGCGACAAGCGCAAGCTGGATGCGGGCCGCAAGTACATCGAGTCCGTCGGCGTGACCTGGCAGCCGCTGTCCAAGGATGTCCACTGGCGCGAGGACCGCTGCGTCCACTGCACCGCCTGCGTCTCGGTGTGCCCGACCGCGGCCCTCTCGGTGAAGCGCCCGGGGATGGTGGTGCAGTTCGACGAGGAGAAGTGCATCGGCTGCGAGTTGTGCATCCCCGTCTGCGGGTATGAAGCGGTGCAGATTCAGTTCTAACGCGGGTTTGACTACGGAGCCAGGCTATGAGGCTTTCCACGCGCGGTCGCTACGGCGTTCGGGCGATGCTCGAACTGGCTCTGAGCGGTCAAAACGGGCCGGTCAGCCTCAAGACGATGTCGGAGCGCCAGCAGATTTCGCTGGACTACCTGGAGCAACTGCTCCGGCGGTTACGCAAAGCGGGGCTGGTCCGCAGCGTCCGCGGGCCGCGCGGCGGGTTCGTGCTGACCCGCACGCCGGCGGAAATCAGCCTGTGGGAAATCGTCGTGGCTCTCGAACAGGCAGTGGCTCCGGTCTATTGCGTGGACGACATTGTTCTGGACAGGCCACTTCGGAAGAGCCACTGCCGCAAGATGAAGGAATGCGCCGCGCATCAGCTCTGGGCGGACATGGCCCGGCTGGTGCGCGGCTTCCTCGAACGGCACAGCCTGCAGCAGTTGGCTGACAGTTCTCGCCGACTGGGAGGCAGGGGAGGCGCTTGCGACTTGCCGCTGGTGTTTGAGATATGAACCCCGTGTCGCGCATCGTGCTGGCGATGAGCGGCGGCGTGGACTCTTCGGTGGCCGCGCATCTGCTCCGCCAGGAGGGGTGGGAGGTCGTCGGAGTCACTTTCGACCTTTGGCCGGAGGTCGCGCAGGCCGCGATTGACGACGCCCGCCACGTCGCAGGCCAGCTTGGCATCTCCCACCGCGTCCTTTCCCTGCGCGACGAGTTCCTGAAGCAAGTCGTCGAACCATTCTGCCGCGACTACTTCGACGGGCGGACCCCCAACCCCTGCGTTCGCTGCAACCCCCTCATCAAATTCAATGCCCTCCTCCGCCTCGCTGATGAGTTGGGCGCCGACGCCGTTGCCACTGGGCACTACGCGCGGGTGGAACACTCTTCCGAGCACGGAGAGCCTCTTGCGACGCTGTCATCGGCAGGGGCAAGGCACTTGCCCGCCGAAGCCTTGGCGGAGGCGGGTGCTGCGCCCTTGCAGTCGGGCAAGGCCGCCATGCGCGGACGCTACTTCCTTCGCCGCGCCTGCGACGCGCAGAAAGATCAGTCCTACATGCTCTATGGTTTGGAGCAGCGCCACTTGGCGCGCGCGCGTTTCCCGGTGGGCGAACTCAGCAAGCCGGAGGTGCGCAAGCTGGCGCAGGCGGCCGGCCTGAAGAGTCACAACCGGCCGGACAGCCAGGAGATATGCTTCATCCCCGATGACGACTATGCCGCCTTCCTGGAACGCCAGGCGCCCGAGGGCGTCCGGGCGGGTGAGATTCGCGACACGTTGGGTAAGGTGCTGGCGCGGCACAAGGGAATCCATCGTTTCACCATCGGACAGCGCAAGAAATTGGGCTTCGCCGCCGGGGAGCCGCGCTTTGTCGTGCGCCTGGAGCCTGAGAACGCCGTCGTTGTCGTAGGGCGGCGCGAAGAGACGATGCGGGGCGAGTTCATGGTGCGCGGAATCAACTGGATATACCCCGTCGCAGCCGGGGAGCGTTTTGCCGCCGATGTGAAGATTCGCTACCGCCATCGCGGCGTCGCCGCGCAGGTTGAGGCACTGCCTGATGCCGCCGCGCGTGTTCGATTGTCCGCCCCCGAACCCGCCGTGACGCCGGGGCAGGCCGCGGTCTTTTACGACGGCGAGTGCGTCATTGGCGGCGGGACGATTTCGGACTCGTCGACTTGCTGATCGCGTACCCTGCGCGAAACTCGGCAACCGCCCAGATCAAGCAAGTCACCGGTGCAACGCAGCCCTGAGGTCGACCACAAAATTCTTATACACTCCTTGCAGCATGTTCGGATACTCGAAGTCATTGTGCAAGCCATATATCCATGACGTGTGTGACTCACGCGGAGCTTCATATGAACGAGTGAGTATGGTCTGCCCGGTCTTGGTGTCCGTACAGGTCAACTCGACCTGCAATTCGTTTGCGGTTGTTGTCGCCGGGAGGCCGATAAGCCAGAGGATCGAGCCATAAACGCTGAGACAATAGGTGTACATGCTTCCATGATACTTGGTGCTGACGATCTTTCCTGTTATCGCGAAGTCGGCATTCGTCTTGCGGAAGTCGAAGTACGACTCCTTGAACACCTGTGCGGCAGTCAGTTCTTGAGCCAGCGCCTTGGCGAAATCTTCCGTCGGTTTGTAGTTAACCCACAGGCCGGAGTTCAAGTGCATCATCTGGCCTTCTGGAACGTCAAAGTCCGCCCAGCCTACGGGCATCAGAGGAATCCAGGAAAGGAATATCTTATTGCTATTCATGTTGTGTCTGCCGTCGTCAAATGGGAGGATGACGGCGGTTCGCGTGTCCGCTGCCTGTCCGCTGGGGTATGAGTTAGGCGCATAGACCCAGGACTTCTGGTTTGAGCATCCGACGACGCACATCATGAGTCCAAGCAAGACGCACGCGGCTGACGTTCTCATGTACTTCCTCCTCTGGCTGCGGACACCTTGATGCACCACTCTGCCATTGTGCTGGTGGAAGTATAGGTATGCGCCGATGTTTCCGCAAGTTCGTTTCCGCCGCAGTGGGTTCGGGCACCCCTAGGGTCTCCCATTTCATTCGTGATTCGCCATTCATATCTCCCTATTGGCCGTTCATCTGATCCTTCACATGTTGTCGACGAGCGACAACGATTGCGACTCAGTCACCGCTCGTACTCGCAGCGGTTCTGCCGCCTCCTTGCCAGCCCCGGAGACGCATGCTACAGTCGAATCAGAGCTTTGAATGCGCCGTCCCCGGTGCGTGAGAGGATTGCAGCCGTGCAGATCAATATCCTCCAGAAATTCACGCTGCTCAGCATCCTCGTAACGGTCGGCATCGCATTGGCGATGGGGCTGCTGGTCTCGGGTATCTTGAACGCAAACCTGCTCTCGAATGAAGCCCAGATCACCGCCGATGCCGTGCGAGCCATCACGAACGTGGACCTCCCGCCGGTCGAGTTCGACGTGGCCGTACGGAAGCGGGACGATGCGAAGTTCCGCTACGTCTGGCAGCACCTCCAGGAAATGCCCACCGTATTCCGTATGAAAATCTATGACAAGACCGGCCGGATTGCCTGGTCCGATGAGCCGCGACTGATCGGCCGGCTTTACTCGGACAACGCGGAATTGCGCGAGGCGCTGGGCGGTCGCGTGACCGTTGAGATCGGCAAGCCCAAGACGGAACATGAGTATGAGAAGTCCCTTGTTCCGGAAGGGGAAATCCTCGAAGTGTATGTCCCGCTCGTCCTGCCGAAGGACGGCTCGGTATACGCCGTCATGGAGTTGTACAAACACCCCGAAGCGTTCCTGGCAGGCAAGCGATACTGGCAGCGGATCGTCTGGGGCGCGGCGCTTGCCGGGGGTTTGGCGCTCTTTTTCTCGCTCTTCGGACTCTTTCGCAATGCGTTGAGAGAGCAGCGACAGCTTCATGACCTGGAACGGCAGCGGGCGGCGATGGAGTTCGAGATGCAGGAGGCGCGCGCCATCCAGGAGCGGCTGCTCCCGGCGGCGCTGCCGGAACTGCCGGGGTACACCCTGGCGGTGTTCCACCAGTCCTGCCGCGAGATCGGCGGGGACTACTACGACCTGTTCCAACTGGGCGACGGCTCCATTGCGATCATGGTCGCCGACAATGAGGGAAAAGGGATACCTGGCGCGCTGCTCATGGCGCGGACGCAATCGCTCCTGCGCGCGCAAATGGCGGGCGAGCTCAGCCCGTCGGCCGCCGTCGCCGCTGTCAGCCGGGACCTTGCGGCCGGTCCCGAACCGCCCGGCTTCGTCACGCTCTTCCTCGCCCGGCTCGACCCTGCCTCGGCGCGGCTGGAGTACTGCGATGCCGGCCACTGCCCGGCGCTGCTCCTGAGACGGGGGGATGTGACCCAACTGGACACAGGCGGCCTCCCCCTCGCCGTGGAGACGGAGGAGATATACGAGGAGGCGACGGTGCAGCTTCAGCCCGGTGACTTGCTCCTCATGTACACCGACGGCGTCACGGAGGCGCTGAACCCGAAGGAGGAGGTCTTCGGCGTCGAGCAGCTATGCGACCTGCTGAAGCGCAGCAGGGCGCGAACGGCCGACGAAGTGGTGGATGAAGTCAAGGCAGCCCTCGCCGAATTCCGCGCCGGCTCCAAACAGTCCGACGACATCGTCATCCTCTGTCTGGGGGTAGGGGAGAGGACGAAAGCCTGACGGTGCGCCTTCCAATCACCGAATTACCCAATTGCCCATTGACCAATGCCCAATGCCCATTGATCATTGAACTCCGTCCGCCCCATGCTCCTTCATCCGCTCCGCCGCATATCCCGCCCATTCGCTCCCCGGATATTCCTTCCGCACCAGGCGCATCTGTTCGATCCCCTTCGCCTCCTGCCCCATGCGGAGGTAGCAGTAGCCGATATGGTATTGCGCCTCGGCGCTGGTGGGGTTGTGCGGGTGCTGACGCAGGAGATACTTGAATGCCTCTATCGCCGCCTCGTCCTGCTTCTGCAAGTAGTAAGTAATCGCGATGTAGTAGGCCGCCTGCCGCCCGATATCGGCATAGCGCGCCCGCGCCAAGACCTCCTCGAATTTCTCGCGCGCCTGCGCGTAACGCTTCTGGTCCTTCAACTTGACCGCGTCGTCAAACACGCGCTTGGGCTCGTGGAAGTAGACGTGCGCGGCCATGAGTGCGATGACCAGCGCCACCGCGCCGCCGAGCGCAGCCACCAGTCGCCGGCGCACTCGCTCCGGCGGGTCCCAGCGCACACGCGGCGTCAGGTCCGATCTCATCCCGACCCGTTCGGCCAGCGCGCTCCAGACGCTGCGGCGTCCCGCGATAGCCCGCTGAAGAAATCCAAGCTGCGGTTCAGTTAAGTCTATGTCTGTGTCGGAAGCCGGTGTAGCACAGCGCGGTGGCAGTACTCTGCCACCTGAGCCCCCGGCTGTGGTTCGCACAGGCGAGGCGCCTGTGCCACATTTTTTCAGCGGGTTCCTGAGCAGCGGCAGGTTGATCAGCACCAGCAGGATGCCCAGACCCGTCAGGGCCATCCCCGCCTTGTCTGCAGCGCCGCGCGCGTAGTAGAGCCTCACCCTTTCCTGCTTCGGGTAAATGAGCATGAAGGAGGGGCTGACGAGGTAGATGGCGTCGGCCCCCTCCACCTTCCAGTTCGGGTGATAGGACATCTTCACCAGCAGCGGCTTGCCGATCCAGTTGGTGCGGATCAGGATTTCCTCATTGCGAATCGTCGCATCCACTTTGCAGCCGGCGGTGTCAATGGGGACTCGGGGGAGTTTGTCGAGCGAGTCCGCCACGACCTTGAACGGGCGGGGCGGCGTCGAGGCCGGCTTGTCGAGAAAGACCAGGTGGCGGTCGAGCAGATCGTCATCCATGAACCACTGGTAGGAGATGAACTTCCAATTGTCGGTGCGGAAGAGGATCGGCTCGTTCTCCAACGGCACGGCGTACCGCCCCGGGTTGGTCGTCACGCGCCACGTCTCATACTCGCCGAAGGACTGGATGAGCCGGTACCCCTCGGCGGCGCGCGCGGCGGTCTTGGCGGCGGTGCTGCGCAGAACCAGTTCGCCGACGTTGAACATCTCCAGCCGCTTGCGCGCCTTGGGGTAGCTCATGGTGGTGTAGGAATATTGAGGGAAAGGCTCGGAGGTCTGCTCGGAGAGCTGCGATTGGATGTAGAAAACGAACGGCGCGCTGACCGAGGCCTGCATGTACAGCCCCTCCAGGGTGGCGCGGCCTGCGAACAGCGGAAGCGACTCGAAGGCGCGCGTGCTGCCGAACGCGTCGTGACTTTCCGAGTGCTCGAACACGACGCGCGGGTCCTGGAAGGTCCCCTTGAGCGAGCGATTGATGTGCTCGAATTGCGGCCACGCGGGCTTGGCCTGGAACCCTTCGTAGTTCCATTTGGTCCAGGCCGGGACGGGGTCCACCTTGTTGCTGCACCATGCGGTAGCGGCGGTCGCGCCGATCAGAAGCAGCGCGGCCGCCAGCGCGGGGCGCTCCAGCGCTCGCCCCAGCCATCCCAGGGTGAACGCCGCCAGCAGGCAGAGAATCAACTGCGCGAAAGGCACATAGCGGATGTCCACCACGCCGAGCCGCGGCGCGGCCGCGAACAGGAGAGCCGCGGCGAACAACCCGAAGAGCATGAACTCCAATGGCCGCGCGATGGTCGCCCGCTCCGCGCGCCAGTTGAACGCCAGCGCGGCCAGCCCGATGGCGCCGACTCCGCCGAACACCAGGCAGGGGATCAGCACGTTGGGCGCCAGTTCCGCCAGCGTCTGAATCTGCCAGGGGGCGTGGTAGGGGGTGGTCCACTTCCCGAATGCCAGCAGCGGCAGCAGCCAGAATCCGAGCAGGCAGAAGGCCAGGAAGTACACCTTGGTCAGGTACGCCGCGCGCTTCACGAAGCCGCGCGATGTCAGGAGCAGATATGCGGACATCGCCTCGGCGAAGAGCAGCGCGTAGCCGTGGCTGAACCCCACGAGGAACACCATCGCAGCGCTGAGGATCAGCCACTTGTTTTCCGTGCAGCCGCGATAAAGCACCCCCAGCATCAGCAGCGACAGCGACATGCCCAGGCTGTACGAAAACTCCCCCGCCAGCGTGCTCAGAATGTTCCCGCCCCACATGCTATTGGCGGTGTTGAACAGGAAGGGGAGGGTGAACGCCGCGCCCAGCCCCGGCCCAGGGAAGGGGCAGCGCACCAGCCGCAGGAACGCCCACGCCGTGATCGGCAGCAGGAAGGTCCCTGCCAGCGTCACGAGCTTGAACGCCACTTCTAGCGGGATGAGGAGGTTCAGCAGGCACATCATGAGGAACGGGAGGGGGAAGTAGAATTGCAGGATCGGGAACCCGGCATAGTTGGAGGGGGTCCAGGAACTGATCTTCCATTCCGGCAGCAGCACGTGGCGCAGGTAATCCAGCGTGTAGTAGTGCGACGCCGTGTCGCCCCCGGCGGTGACTGTCTGGGTGAACAGGTACCGCGCGCTGATGTTGCTGAGGATGAACCATTCGGCCAGGGCAATGGCCAGCAATTCGAGCGTGAGTTGCACCCCTCTCCGTGCGAGTGTGCGCCCGAGCCAACCCCGCGCCGCGCGGCTGATTGTCGCAACAATGCCACAGAACGCGACCACGGCCAGTAGGAGAAAGAAGGCCCATTGCCAGGAGTCAACCTGGGCCGGGGAGGAGGTTGCGGCTGCGTCGGCGGCCTGCGACGACGCAGCCGACGCAATGAGAAGAAGGGCGGTCGAGAGGGGGAGGGTCGGGAGCCTGTTCATGGCGCGTCGGGGTGGCCGGTTAGTCACAGGGGGAACTTGCATGTGTGTCCCATGTGGCACAGCCGCCCTCGGCTGTGCGAGCGTTTCACTTTCACCAGCACAGCCGAGGGCGGCTGTGCCACACCACCCCTGACTAACCGATGGCGCGGCGGGGCCTCAATCGCGCAGGCTCCTGAACCAGAGACCGAACAGCTTCCCGTAACGGTAGAACCCTTCGTGCAGCAGGTTGAACCGGCTGGCGCGGCGGTCCTCGCACTTGACGGGAATCTCGGCAATCCGGCCGCCCGCGCGGCGGACCTGGTAGATCATCTCCTGTGTGTAGAACGTATGCGCGTCCACCTTGTCGGCGTGGGGGAGGATCGCCGCCGTGCGGTACCCCTTCGCGCCGATCGCGTAGTCGCGATACGGCATGTGCAGCAGGAGGTTCGTCAGCCAGATGAAGGAGTCGCTGGCGATGATCCGGAAGAGCGGCCGCTTCTGCGTGCCGAGTCCCTTGGAGCCGATCACGGCGTCGTTCTGCTCCAGCGCCGCCAGTGCGTCCGCCACGAACGCCATATCGAACGACAGGTCCGCGTCGAGCGTCACGAACTTGTCATATCGCGCCATCCGCAGCGCGCGCGCGAAGGCGCGCCCCGGCCCGCGCTCAGGCACATGGAAGAATTGTACGTTCCCATGCTTTCGCGCCAGTTCCGCGCCGATCTCCGGCGTGCGGTCGGTAGAGCCGTTGCTCCCCAGGATCAACTCGTGCGCCACCCCCAGCCGCGCGAGATATTCCAGCACCTTCTCCGCGTTTTGCTCGAGGATCGCCTCTTCGTTGTAGACCGGGATGAAGACCGTCAGTCCGGGCGTCATAGAAATCCCCCAAGACCATGTACGACCGTATGGTAATCCAAGCGGGATTTCGAATGCAAAGGCGATGTGGCACAGCCGCCCTCGGCTGTGCTGACGCAATTACTTCCCCCAAACCTCATCCGGCGCATGCGCCAGGTCGGGCGCGGTCCAATCAGCGCCGGCGGCGCGCAGGGTGGCCGAATCGAACTTGGTCGTCAGGCCCAGGCAGGCTGCGCCGGTCGCCTTGCCGGCGCGGATGCCGTTCGGCGCGTCCTCGACCACCAGACAATCTCCAGCCGGCAACCCCAGCCTCGCGGCTGCGGCGAGGAATATCTCCGGGTCGGGCTTCTTGCGTCGCACGTCATCCCCGGTGAGGATCGCGTCGAACATGTCCGTCGCCAGTCCGATCTCCCGCAGGTTGCCGGTGACCTTGACGAGGTCGGCGCTGGAAGCCACCGCGATCTTCAGCCCGCGTTTGCGGCAGCGGTGGACGAACTCACCCACGCCCGGCAGCGGCCCCAGCTTTCCACGGATGACCTCCAGATACAGCGCATACGTGCGCGCCTTGTCGCGCTCCACGTCGAGGCGGATGCCGTATTTCTCCGCCACGCCGCCGATGTAGCGGTTCTCCCCCGCGCCGACGAAAGGAAAAAAATCCTCCTCCTTCGGGTTGACCCCGTACGTCTCCACGAACATCCGCCGCGCCGCCTCGTAGATGAACGGCTCCGAATCGCACAGCACGCCGTCCATGTCGAAAATCACGCCAGTGATGAGCATTCCGTGTATCTCCCAGAACCGCGTGAACGCGTATGTTAATCCAAGCCGGATTCCAAACGCAAAACGAAGATCCGACTCGCCAGAAGAAACAGCCACGGCGACGGCATAATAGCCGCCGATGAACGCAGAAACGCGCAGATACGGGAACGGCGACTGCCGGGCAACGGCTGGCGATAAGAGTCGGTGCCTGTGGTTGACTTCGCTTGCGTTGCCGTTGCTGTCTTGGCTCCGTATCCGCGCGTTTCTGCGCCTATCTGCGGCCAAACGCCGTTGCTGTCCGTGCGTTGCATTGCCACGCCGCCGTCGGCTATCATGGCCCCATCTGTGAAAGCCGTGTTGTCGAAGGAGCCTGAGTTGTCCGAGTCTCTCACGATCCTGGCCATCGGCGACGTTCATTACGCGAGCCGGGACGATGCCGCAAGCGCCCGCCTCAATTTCCCCACCTCGTTAGGGTTGGAATGGCTTTGGCGCGCGGTGGAGGAAGCAAGGCGACTCTGCCACCCGGATGTCATCGTGCTTCTTGGCGACCTGCTGGAGAACGGACGGAGTCCCGAGGCCGAGGCGGACCTGTCGGCGATGGTCACGCTCCTGCGGGAAACGAACCTCCCGCTCATCGCCGTTCCCGGCAATCACGACGCCTACCCGGAACGGTTGCTGGAGTTCTTTGGCGATAGCGCCGGGGCGCACCCGGTCAACGGTTACACGCTATATAGCTTTGCCGATCCCTTTGCCGCGGATGAAAGCATGGTGCGCCCGCCCGAAGAGATCGAGCGATTTCTCGCCGCCGAACTTCCCGGCCCGCTGATCGTTCTCCAGCATAGCCCCATCTTCCCCGACGTCCCGAGCGACGAGTACCCTTATATGCCCCGCAACGTGGAGGCAATCCGCGACAGTTACCGCCGGAAGAACGCGGTCCTCTCGCTCAGCGGCCATTATCATGACGGACAGGGGGCGGTGACGCGGGACGGGGTGACGTACGTGACCGTCGGCGCGCTGTGCAAGACGCCATACCGATTTGACATCGTTCGAGTTGAAGGGGAGAAGGTGTGTGTCGAGCGCCGCCAACTGCGTCTGCCCGTGGGGGCCTCCGTTGCGGATTGCCATGTTCATACGCACTTCGGCTACTGCGCCGTGAATGTGCATCCGACGCCGGTCCTGGAGCGCTCGCAACTGCTCGGGGCGCGAGGCGTTGTCTGCGTCGAACATGCCGGCCAGCTCTACCTGTCAGAAGAGGATTTCTGGAACAAACGGCATGTGGACGACCCACAGAGCCTCCGCAGCGCGCGTTCGGCTGGCGTTGACCGCATTGGGGCGTTCCGCGACGCCATGGCGGAGTTTCGTTCGGACGCCCTGCGCGTCGGCCTCGAAGCGGAGTTAGACCGGGACGGGAACCTGACGCTCCTGGAGGAGGACCGCGAAGGTTGGGACTTGCTGCTCGGAGCGGTCCACTGGTTGCCGACGGGGGTAACGCCCAGCCTTGAGGAGTTCCTGAAGACGACGGAGCGCGTCATTGCGAGCGGGATTCATGTGCTGGCCCATCCCTTCCGATACGCCTATCAGAAACGGCTGCCGCTGGATGAGGCGGCCTACCGGCGGGTGGCGGCCGCCCTCAAGCGCCACAATGTTCTCGCGGAAGTGAACTACCACTACAATGCCCCCGCGTCGGAGTTCTATCGCATTTGCGTGGAGGAGGGGGTGCGATTGATCTTTGGCAGCGATGCGCATATGCTCAGGGAGGTCTGCGATTTCACGCGGCACGTGCGTCTGCTTGAGTCGCTGAATACCCCGCTCGATCGGCTCGCCGACCCCTTTGCCTGAGGACGGCTGTGTGATCGGAAGGGTGCGGTCGCTGAGAGCGGGTGCTTGCTCAAGAGCCGTAAGTGGCGCGGACTATCCAGTCCGCGTCCCCCGCCGTAGGCGGGGGAGAAGAAGTGGAAGGAACGCACAGTATTCGCGGGTTGGATAACCCGCGCCACTTTACCTGCGTTCAGCGGTCGCACCCGACCGGTTGGAGGAGAAGGCCATGTGGGAAATGCTGGTTCCTGGAAGGACGCTCCAGAACTACCTGATCGTTGTCGGTCTCATTGCCCTGTCTCTGCTTACAGGGTTGGCGGTGCGGCTGATCTGGCGCTTCGTCTTCCTGCCCATCGCGCGCCGGACGCCGGCCGCCCTGAATGTGCTGCTCCTTGAGCGCACCGAGAAGGCCGTTTCCAAGTGCGCCGTGATTTCCGCCCTCTACCTCGCCTACCTCGCCGGCCTGGATTTGCTGGAGGTCGTCCCGGGGAAATACGAACGATGGACCGACGGCGTCTTCTTCGTCATCGCGGTCCTGCTGGGATGCTCGCTCGCTTACGAGATGGCGCGCGCGGGCGTGGAATGGTACATGCGCGACTTCTCCCGCAAGGGGGCGAACAACCAGATGCCCGCCCAGTTCACGCCGATCATCGAGCGCGTCATGAAGGCCGCCATATTGGGGATCGGCCTCATCATGCTTCTGGGCTACTTCAACGTGAACGTCAGCGGCTTGCTGGCGACGGCGGGGATCGCCTCGCTGGCCGTGGCGCTGGCCGCGCAGGAGACCGTCGCCAACGTCATCGCCGGCTTCGCCCTTATGGCCGACCGCACCTTCCGCCCCGGCGACCGGCTGGAACTGCCCGGCGGCGAGGTGGGGGACGTGGTGGACGTCAGCCTCCGTACCACCCGCATCCTCACCTTTGACGACACGCTCCTCATTGTGCCGAATTCGGAATTGGCCAAAGCCAGGATCGTGAACCAGTCGTACCCCACCGCGAAGCTGAAGGTGGGGCACAAGCTGGGCGTGGCCTACAGCAGCGATATGGCCAGGGTCAAGCAGGTGCTCAGGGAGATTGCGGCGGCGGAGCAGGGGGTCTGCCGCGAGCCGGAACCGGTCATCTTCTTCACCGGCTTCGGCGACTCCTCGCTGGACATCCTGTTCGTCTTCTGGATCGCAGACTACCGCGAGAAGCTGGTCATCCTGGACCGCGTCAACATGGAGATTGACCGCCGTTTCCGCGAGGAGAAGATCGAAATCCCCTTCCCGCAGCGAGACATTCACATTAGCAGCACGGTGGAGAGAACCGATGCCGGTCCGAAGACCAAGGCCTGAGAGTCCGGTCCTATATGATGCCTTTCCCGTCACCTGGGGCTGGTGCGCCGCGGCAAGGACACCGGCGGGGCTGTGTCATCTCGTATTGCCGGTTGCCGACGAAGCCGCCGCCCTGAAGGCGATCCACGAGGCGCATCCGGACGCGCAGCGCGACAGCGCTCCGTTCAAGAAGTTGATCGCCGCGACCGAGCGCTACTTTGAAGGTTGGACGACGCGTTTCGACGAGTTCGACTTGGACTTGTCGCGCGGGAGCGAGTTCCAACAGCGCGTGTGGGGAATCATCCGGCGCATTCCGTATGGCCAGGTGCGCAGCTACCGCTGGATCGGGATGGAGATCGGGCGACCGGACGCCGCGCGCGCCATCGGCGGCGCAGCCGGAGCGAACCCGCTGCCGCTGATTATCCCGTGCCATCGCGTGGTCGGACAGAGCGGCGAACTCGCCGGCTTCTCCGCGGAGGGGGGGATCGCCCTGAAAGCGCGGATGCTGGAGCGCGAAGGGGTTCCACTGTTTCGCGCGGGAGAAACGGTCCGCGTCATGGCGGAGAAGGTGAAGCGGTTGTAGGGGCGCAGCATGCTGCGCCCTTGCCCAAGTGGTGGCGTGCGTAGGCACGGGCTTCAGCCCGCGCGGAAGGTGGATGGGCTATAGCCCGCCCCTACGCAGTTTGCTACGCCGTCTCGCGTTCCAGCGTCTCCTCCACCAGCCGCATCAGGCGCGACGTAACCGGACCCGCCTTGCCGGAACCGACCACATGGCCGTCCAACCGCCCGACCGGGCAGACGTCATTGGTCGTGCTGACGAGGAAGATCTCCTCCGCCCGTCGCAGTTCCGGCAAACTGACCGCTGTTTCGGAAAGCAGGATGCCTTCGGCGCGCGCCAGTTCCAGCACCAGCTTGCGCGTCACGCTGGGGAGAATGCGCCGATCCGCAGGGTGCGTGCGGAGCATCCCGTCCAGGACGACGAATAGTCCCGTGCTGCTTCCCTCCCGCACCGTGCCATCCTCGGCGACGAAGATCGCTTCGAACGCGCCTGCCGCCTCCGCCTCGGTCTTGGCCAGGGTGTTGGCCAGGAGCATCGTCGTCTTGAGGTTGCAGCGCGCCCAGCGCGTGTCAGTGATCGTAATGACGCTCACAGCCTCGCCATACTTCTTCCAGCCGGGGAAATCAGCGGAATTTGCGACGCCCACCACCGTTGGCTTCAGGTTGGGCGCAGGCGCGTGGTGGCGCGCGGAATCGGCGCCGCGGCTGACTTGGAGATAGATCGAGCCGGTCGCCACGTGGTTGCGCCGGATCAATTCGGCGCAGAGCGTGTCGAATTCCGGTCGAGAGAAGGGGAGCACAATTTTCAGGGCCGTCAGGCCGGAGACCATCCGGTCGTAGTGGTCCTTCAGCCGGAAGGCGCGGCCCCGGTGGACCCGCAGCACCTCGTAGATGGCGTCTCCAAAGAGGAACCCGCGGTCCAGAACGGAAATCCTCGCGTCGGATGCGTTGCAGAAGGAGCCGTTGACGTAATATATACTCTGCTCTTCATGTCGAGCCATGATTCATTGCTTTCATAAGGAGGACGATGACGCACAGACTTTACGCAATTGTGGCGGAGGATTCAACTACTGAACGCCGCGCAATTAGCTTGACAACCATTCTTCTGCCACTGGGGCGCATTGCCAGATATTGTAGGGGCAAGGCATGCTTTGCCCCTACAACGCGTCAAGGTAATTATGCGGCGCTCATGAGCATTGCAGGAAGGAGAGGCGTTGTAGGCGGTGGGTGCAGAACGCGCACGCCTTTGTAGGGGCGTAGCATGCTACGCCCCTACGGCCGGGCCGGGCGTTCTGGCTCAGTGCGTGCGGCCGGGCGCCGCAGCGCCGCGCCGAAAAGAAGCACTCCGCTGGCGGCCAGCACCGCGAGCCCGAAGAGGTCCCCCCGCGCCGTGTAGAAACTTTGCAGGTTGCTCAAAGGCACCTGTCCGAGCAGGACTCCCTTGACTTCGCGGCGGCGGCCATCGGGAAGGCTCAGCGTTTGCGTCCGGCCCAGCGGATCAATAATGGCGGAGATGCCGGTGTTGGCGTCGCGGGCCAGCCCGATGCGGTTCTCCACTGCGCGGAAGACGCTCACGGCCAGGTGCTGATCCAGTTCCGAACTGTTGCGGAACCAGCCGTCGTTGGTCAGGTTCACCATGAACTCGGCCCCGTCCCGCACGAAGCGCCGGAAGAGATCGGCGTCGGCATCCTCGTAGCAGATGGTCACGCCGAACCGCGCCATCCCCCCCGACTTCAACGGCAGGTTGAAGATCGTTCGTTGCGCTCCCGGACTCAGGTCGTCTCCCATCTGCGGCGGCCGGAATGACTTGAGAAATGGGAAGACATCCAGCAGGGGGGTGTACTCTCCGAAAACGACCAGATGGATCTTATCGTACCGGCCCAGCACCTTGCCTTGCGGGGTAAGCAAATAGGCACTGTTGTGCCGCTTGTTGGTCTCCCGATCGTTCGTTTCAGAGCCGACGAGCAGATTCGTGCCAGCGCGTTGCGCAACATTCAACAGGGCCTCGCGGGTGCGCTGGAGGAACGCCCCATAGTCCCGGACTTCCTTTTCGCGCTTCGCCCGTTCGTTCTGAGGCAACTCCGGATCGCTGTACGCCAGCAGCCGGGAGATGAACTCCGTATCCTGGACGATGTTAACCGGCGCCGGGAACATGGTCTCAGGCCACAGGATGATCTCCACCGGGTCCTTTGACTGGAGCGTCAACGCGATGTGGTCCCGCAGCAGCGCCGTCGAGTCCTCGTAGGAGTTGGAATGCTTGAGGTCCTGGGGAATGTTGGCTTGCACCAGCAGCGCGCTGACTTCCCCGCGCGATTGATATGCGTTCACTCGCGCCATCCCATAGGCGAGTGCGCCGCCGATGAGTAGCAGCGCCGCCGCGGCCCCTGCCAAGACCAGTGCGCGCCGGCGTCGCCAGGAGAGAAAAGCCTCGGCGAAGACTGAGTTGACCAGGACGATCAGGAAGCTCACGCCGTAAACGCCGGCAAAGTCCGCCACTTGGATGATCGGCAGGCAACGGTATTGCGTGTGCCCGAGGAAGATGAAGGGGAAGCCGGTCAGCAGGCGGGAGCGGAGCAGTTCAAACGCCGTGATGAGCAGCGGGGCGGAAAGCAGAATCGGCAGGCGCCGGGTGCGCAGCCAGGCGATCCCCACGCCCGCCGCCGCCCAATACAGCCCGCAGTAGAACGCCAGCGCAATCCAGCCGAGGTAAGCTGCGAAACTGTCATCTACGAAGCGGATCCAGTGGATGGTCAGAAGGAAGAACGCCCACCCCAGCGCGAGCGACCATACCCCGGCGCGCAGCGGGCGCTCGCGCCCGATCAGGACCAGCCATGGAACCAGCGCCACCAATGCCAGGGGGGCCAGACCGAGCGGCGGAAACGCGGCCCAGGCCGGCAGCAGCGTCGCGCCCGACAGCGCGAGGCCCGGCAGGAAGCGACGCACCCCGCCCACGGGGAGCCGGGCCGTTCCAAGGTCTGCCGAGGGGGTCACGCCTTCTCCATCTCCTCGATCAGCATGGAGTACTTTTCATGGAACAGCTTGCGGTCAAATTCCGCGAACTGCCGCATCATCTCTTCCTGCTCTGCCCGGGAGAGGTAGTCCATCGCCGGGGTGAAAAAGTGGTTGTCTTCCTTGTCAATGTGATTGGGATAGAAATCCGCCAGGCCCTTCAGCACGCCAACGGCTCCCGCGACACCGGCCTTGTTGCCATGCAGGAAGGCCTCTTTCTGGAGCGCCAGTTGCGCGATCTGCTTGCGGAGGTAGACATGTTCTTCCGCCAGTTCGTTCATGTCCTTCCGATGCCGGGGGGAAAGTGATTTCTCCGCCAGCACGCGGAAGAGAATGTCCTCCTCCTTGCCATGGTGGCAGCGGTCGGAGTAGCTGCGGAAGAAATCGGTGATGCGGTCAATGAACACCGGGTCCACTGCCGCGCCGGCGGCCATCTTCCTGGCCCCCTTGTTGAGGACCGGGATGATGCGCTCAATGATGCGGTGCTCGTTCATCAGGAGGACGGCTGCGCTCATTGGACTCCCTCCGTTGACATGACCTGGTCTCCCAATCACCCAATCTCCCAGTCACCCGCCGTTCGGAGACTGGGTGATTGGGTCATTGGGACATTCCTTCGTCATTCGTCCTTCGGCCCTCGCCTGCGCACCACAGCCACGATAGACAGAACATGCTCAGGGCAAAATGCCGCCTGACCATGCCGACAGTAAAGCATTTCTTGACACCTTCTTGCAAGCGCTGCTAGAATCCAAAATGGATCAGACGCAATGCGCCGCATCAGTCAGGAATTCACGCCATGCCCGCGCCGCGATACGAGCCGTCGGTCGAACAGTTCACCCAACTGGCCGCGCAGGGGAATATTGTCCCGGTTTACCGGACCCTGCTGGGGGACACCCTGACCCCCGTGAGCGCGTACGAGAAGCTCGCGCGCGGCAAGTATTCCTTCCTTCTGGAAAGCGCCGCCGGGGGCGAAAAACTGGCCCGCTACAGCTTCCTCGGTACGGACCCGTTCATGACCTTCCAGGCGAACGGCCCGACGGTGCGGATCACGTCGGAGCAGGGAGACGCGAAACCTTGCGAAGGTTCGTCTAACCCTTCGCAAGGTTCTTCTCATTCCAACCAACCTTGCGAAGGACCAAACGAGCCGTCGCACGGTGGAACGGCAACGTGTCGAGAGTTCGACAGCGGGGACCCTATCGGAGAGTTGCGGTCGCTCGTCGGTCAATTCCGGGCCGTGCAACTCCCGCGGCTGCCGCGCTTCTGCGGCGGGGCGGTCGGTTACGCGGCGTATGACGCCATCCGCTACATCGAGCATCTTCCCAACACCCCGCCGGACGCGCTAGACGCGCCGGACATGTTCTTCGCCTTCTACGATCTGATGGTCGTCTTTGACCACCTCAACAAGACCATCCTCGTCATCAACTCCGTCCGGCTGGAGGGGCAGGACCCTCGCGCGGCCTACGCGCAGGCGGTGCAGCGCATCAACGAGGCGGTCGAGCGGCTGCGCACTCCGGTGACGGAACTCACCGACGACATCGCGCCGCGCGGCGACATCACCCTCCCGTTCAAGAGCAACTTCAAGAAAGAGGAATTTTGCGCGGCGGTCAAGAAGTGCAAGGAGTACATCCTGGCGGGCGACATTTTCCAGGTGGTCCTGAGCCAGCGCCTGACCGCGCGCACCACGGCGGCGCCGTTCGACGTGTACCGCACGCTGCGCGTGATCAATCCCTCGCCGTACATGTTTTACCTCCAGATGGACAAACTCCGGCTGATCGGCTCCTCCCCGGAGGTGATGGTGAAGGTGGAGTCGGGCAAGGTGACCGTGCGCCCGATCGCCGGGACGCGCAAACGCGGCGCCAGCGACGAGGAGGACGCCGCCCTCGCCGCCGAGATGCTGGCCGACCCGAAGGAGCGCGCCGAGCACATCATGCTGCTGGACCTGGGGCGCAACGACGTCGGGCGCGTCTCCCGCTACGGGACGGTGCGAATCGAAGAGGAGATGATCGTCGAGCGCTTCTCGCACGTTATGCACATGACCAGCAGCGTTAGCGGGATGCTGGAGAAAGGGAGGGACTGCTTTGACGCCTTCCGCTCCTGCTTCCCCGCCGGGACGGTCTCCGGCGCTCCGAAAATCCGCGCCATGCAAATCCTGGACGAGGTCGAGCCGGTGAAGCGCGGCCCCTATGCCGGCGCGGTCGGATATGTTGATTTCAGGGGCAACCTGGACACCTGTATCGCCATCCGAACCATCGCCATGAAAGGGCAGGAGGTGATCGTCCAGGCGGGGGCGGGGCTCGTCGCGGACTCCGTGCCCGAGCGCGAGTACGAGGAGACCCTCAACAAGGCGCGCGCTCTCCTGCGCGCCATCCAGGTGGCCGAAGAGGGCTTTCGATGAACGTGCTGGCAATCGAAAGCAGCGGACCGATCGGCTCGGTGGCGGCCTGCCGGGACGACGAACTGATCGTGGAGCACGTCCTGGCGGTCGGCATGGAGCATGGCCGGATGCTCGTGCCGCTGGTGGACCACGTGATCGAGGACGCCGCGTGGGACAAGCGCCGCGACATTGACCTGATCTGCGTCAGCCAGGGCCCCGGCTCCTTCACGGGCCTGCGAGTGGGGGTCGGCTGCGCCAAAACGCTGGCGACCCTCCTGAACAAGCCGCTGATGGGCATCTGCAGCCTGGATGCCATGGCGGAGAACGCCCCTCCCGACTTTACTTCCATCCTCACCGTGCTGGATGCCAAACGCGACCAACTCTACGGGGCGGCCTATGAACGCCGCGGGGAGGCGCTGGAGCGCAAGGTGGGGCCCGTCATCATGTCCCTTCGCGAGGCGCACGACGCGCTGGGCTGGCCGGTCTATGTCATGGGGGACGCGCTGAAGCAGCATCCCGGCCTGTTCCCACCGCCGGGCTTTTTCGCGGCGCCGGAAGAGCTGTGGCGCATCCGCGCCTCCGTCATCGCGCGGCTGGGACTCGCCGCCTTCCGCGCCGGGCGCACGGACGAGCCGGTAAGCTTCCAGCCGGTCTACTTGCGGTTGGCCGAGGCCGAAGAGAAGCGCCTTGCGCGGGAACGGAAGCAACCGTGAACAGCATGAAAATGCCTCCCTTCGTCTCCTTCTTCCGGCCCCAATGGTGGCCGCTCCTCTTCGTTCACTGTCTCGCCGGGTTCGCCGTCATGGAGAGGGCGGACCTTCTCGATATGGGTTGGGGTGTCTGGCTGAGGGCCGGCATCGCGGGGGCGCTCTGGACGGTGCTCCTGTTCGGCCCCGCCGCGGCGCTGGCTCGTGTCTTCTCCGAGGCGGAGGAGGACGCGGCCGCACACGCGAAAATCGGCTGGGCCGCAGTCATCATGGTGCTGGCCGGCCTGCCGTTGGGGCTGCTAGTCTCCTGGGACTACTGGGACGCCTATCGCATAGGGATGGTGCTGATCGCCCTCTACGCCGCGCCTCCGGTCCGGCTCAACCGCCGGCCGGTCGCCGCCGCGCTGGTGGAGGGAGCGGGTTTGGGCGCGCTCACGTTCTTTGCCGGCCTGGCCACCCTGGGGCGCATTTCGCCGACCGCCGACCCCGCCATACCCACGTACCTGTTCGCCTTCATCTTCCTGTATCTGGCCGGACGGATTGCCTCATCGGACGAGCAGGAACGCTCCACTCCCTGGCTGTATTGGTCCGCCGTCGGCCTGGGCTTCGGCGCGCTGGCAGTGGCGGGGGTCATGATGGGGAACCGCTGGAGCGCCGGGCTGCTGCTCATCCCGCTCTGCGTCTGGTGCGTGGCCGGCTTGGATCGGTTTGACAAGGCGTACCGCGAACGCGGCGGGCGGCGGATGACGCTGACGGGGGCTTGGCTGCTCACCGACGTGGCCGTGGCGCTTGCGGCGATTTTGCGGTGAACTAGCATCGTAGAGCGAAAGACGTGGTGGAGCGCGCTGTCCCAGCGCGCTTGTCGTCGTCAAGTGATCATTGGCTATCCGCCCGCCGCCGGCCCGATCAGCAGCGCAACCAGCCACACCAGCACCCTCAGCCCCACGCCCGCAAAGATGGCCGCGGCCACGTCGTCGAACAGCACCCCGGCCCACCCGCGGATGCGCTCAATGCGGTCAATCGGAAACGGCTTGGCTACGTCGAAAGCTCGGAAAAGGAAGAAGCCGACCGCCATGTACGCTACCGGATGCCCCGAGGCCGGCATGAACAGCAGCGTCAGCCACTGGCCGACGACCTCGTCCAGGACGAACTGGCGCGGATCGTCCGAGCCGAAGATGCGGCGCGCCCATAGGTAGGACTTGGCCGCCAGAAGGGCGCACAGGAACGTCGCGCCCGCCATGATCGGCAGCGTATGCTCTCCGGCCAGGCGCCACACGATGTAGAAAATCAGCGCGGCGGCCAACGAAGCGTAAGTCCCCGGCATCGCCGGGATCAGTCCGAGCCCGCCGAAAGTTACCGTCAGTTTCTTAAGCATATTCCTCCGTCGTGGAATTGGCTCACAGCCGGCCGCTGCGCCAGATGGCGACGGCCAGCAGAAGACCGAAAATGCCTGCCACCAGGAACCCGGCCAGGCCCAGCACTGAGATATCCGGCATCGTCTCGGCAAACAAGCGGCCCAGGCGTCCCGGAAGGACGGACTCCATGTGCGGCGGAATTTTGGCATGGAGCAGGATGCTCGACGCCAGGACGATTGCGCTGACGATGATGCTGAACGCCAGCCGGTTCGTTGCCTTGTCCAATTCCGTCACAAAGCGGTCGAACTGGTTCCAGCGCAACGTGAATTGCAGCGAACCACCGAGCAACCGGCGCATGACGGAACGCAGGTCGCGCGGCAGCTTGCGCAGCGAGTGCCCGACATTCCATAACTGCGAGAGGGCATCGTGGCCAATGGTTGACGGCGAGAGCTTGTCCTTCAGGATGATGAGCGCGTAGGGTTTGGCGACGGCCGCCAGGTCGAACGATGGGTCCAGTTCGCGCGCCATCGAAATCATGGTCACGAAGGACTTGCCCAGCAGCACGAAATCGCGCGGCAGCAGGACGTGGTGGACCCGCGCCACCCGCATCGCCTCGCCGAACGCCTTCTGCATGTCCAGACAGCGCAGTGGAATGCCGTAGTACTTGTCCAGCGCCTCCTGGAGGTCCGTCTTGAGCCGTGGGACATCCGTTTCGTCGGACAGCGCGCCGATCTCCAGGTAGATATCGGTGATGATGTCCAGATCGCGCCGGGTCAGGGCGATGAAACTCGTGGCCAGGTAGCTGCGCAGTTCCGTGCTCAGCCGGCCCGCCATGCCGAAATCCACCAGCCCGATGCGACCGTCGGAGGTGATGAGGATGTTGCCCGGGTGTGGATCGGCGTGGAAGAGGCCCGTCCTGAAGAACTGATGTAGGAAGCATTCCGCCAATGCGCGCGCCACCGCCGCCCGGTCAATCCCCAACTCCGCGAGTTCCTTCTGTCGGCTCAGGGAAATTCCCGCCAGTCGCTCCATCACCAGCACGTCGGGGGTCGTCATATCCCAGATGACCTCCGGCACGCGCACGTTGGGATTGTCCGCCAAATCCTCGCGAATCTTGGTGGTGAAGGAACCTTCGCTGACGAAATCCATCTCCCGCAGCAGCGAGCGGCGGAATTCATCCAGAATCACCGGTAGCCGCAGCGGCTTCAACTCCTCGATCCGGTCCAGCAACGGCACCGCGACCTCGAACAGGTCCAAGTCCGCCAGGATCACCTTCTCGATCTGCGGGCGCTTGACCTTGACCACCACCTGCCGCCCGCTCAAGAGCGTCGCATTGTACACCTGGCCGATGGACCCGCTGGCAATAGGCTCCTCTCCGAACTCCAGAAAAAGTTCCGGGATGGGGTGTTTCAGCTCGGTCTCGACGATCCGTCGCGCGATAGCCGTCTCGAAGGGGGGCACATGTTCGGTCAGTTGGCGCAACTCCTCGATGTACGGCTCCGGCAGCAAGTCCGGCCGCGTCGAGAGCACCTGCCCGAGCTTGACGAACGTGGGTCCCAACTCCTCCAGCGCCAGCCGCAAGCGTTTGGGCGCGCTCAGCCCCTCGGGCGACTGCTTCCCGCGGAAGCGCGCCGGCACGAATTGCCCCAGGCTGAGCCGATAAGCGAGCGTGCCGAACCCGTGCCGCGCCAGGACGCGGATGATCGGCGCAAGGCGGCTCAACTGCTGCCTGCGGCGGACAAGATGACCGAGCGGTGAGAGCATGGATGGCCCATCGCCAGAACAAGAACTCCGCGCTACATGTGAATATGAATGTTACTTGCTCCCTTGGGGCAAGTCAACCGCGCGATGGTCTCCGTTGTCCTTGACGTCCATGCAATCTTTGCTGTCTTTCTCTTCTTTGTTGCTGTCGCTGTTTGTGGACAGATCGCTCTCTCTCGCGTTCATCGGTGGGTTGCCGGCAATCGGCTGTTACGGTACCGTGAAAGTATTGTCCGCATGCCACGCGGAAATTGGCGTGGTCACCTGTGCCCAGTATGTTCCCGGCGGAAGCTTGGGAACGAGGAACGTGACTCCGGGTAAGGCCGGTCCATCCACGACTTGACCTTGCAGCGGGTATAGACCTCCTCCTGCCCGGGCGGGACGCTGCTGACGAGTTCGACGGTCCCCTTCTTTGTCCCCATCGTCCTGCATGGCAGCGTCACGAGCGTCCCGGGTGGGCCACTCTCCGGGGTCATGCTCTGCGGATCAGGTTGTTCTATACTGACGGCATCAGGCACCCAGATCGGAAGCGCCCCAACAGGTACTTTGGGGACAATGGTCATATCGTAATAGCTGCGCGCAACCGTCTTTTTTAGGGCACAGACAATCGCGCTGTCCGACCAGGAGATGACCTTGATCGCCTTCGCGTCCGACCCCAGCAAGACCGTCCCCTTCTTGACCCCGAACTTCGCCCCCGTAATCGTGAATGGCGTCCCCAGTCCCAGATACCCCGGCGTGCAGTCCAAGGTCGAACCGTTGATCGCGGCAACACCCACCATGTCCAGGAAGATGTCGTTTCCGTCCCCTCCGTTGGCCAGGAATCCGATGCGCATGTCGGTCAGGCCGACATACCCGTCGAGGAAGATGTCGTAGCGTGTCCATCCCGGCGTCTCGGAATAGCGGGGAATGCTCTCCCCAAGGTCCGCCCACGTGGAGCCTCCGTCCGTGGATATCTGCGGCTGGAGGGAGTCCTTGCTCTCCGGGTAGCCGCTGTCATGGTACATATAGAACATAACTTTCAGCCCGGCCGGGTAGCGAAAGTCCATTGAGGCGGCCGTGGACAGGCGGGCGGAGGTGTGTTCCGGAACCTCCCTCCATCCCCGGAACACGGCCATCAAGGACTCGGAATAGGGCGTCACCCCCTCAGGATGCGCGCCCAGAGTTGTTGCCTGCCACCCGCCCGCGACCGATGCCTCATGGGGGACCAGGTCGCCGGCCAATCCCTCCTGGACTGCGCTTGCTGACGCGGGGTACTCAACGACCCATTCGCCGCTCAACTGCGGCGGGCTGCACTCCTCAAAATCGCTCCAGAACAATATCCCTACCGCCGGAGCGCAGGGGGCGAAGGATGCCAGTATGCCCACGGCAAGAACCAATACGGGAAGACGGCTTGGGGTCTTCATTTGTTCTCTCCCTTCTTTTGGCAACTATCATACCCATCGCTCAGAGGAGCGCAAGGGACTTTCTGTCAAGAGACACACTTATTGACAACGGCCGGGCGCCGAGTTAGGGTGCCAATAGATGAAATGACCCGCGCGTAACCGGCGCATTACCCATGGAAATGGGGAGCGAGCGTCGTGTGTTAGAAAGCCGAAGTATGGAAGATAACCGGTCACAGGAACAACTCATCGCCGAGGCGATCACCCCCGTCCGGGGCACGATGGCCGCGGCCGGCATGGCGCGCGGCGAGCCGGGCCTTCCCATGCGCTTCGCGTGGCGGGGGAGGGAATACGCCGTCGCCGAAGTCCTCGGGCGTTGGAAGGAAACCGGGCCGTGCCACCATGGCAGCGGCGAGAGATATGTCAGGAAACACTGGTTCGAGTTTCGGACGGAAGATGGCTGCGTAATGAAGGTCTACTTCGAGCGCCAGCCCCGCTCCGCCCGCGAAAAGCACAAACGCTGGTGGCTGCACACCGTCGTCCCGCCGCCTCCACCCCAATAGGAAATCGCCCGGCCATTGCTCACTACTGAACGCCGCACAATCAGCTTGACGACGGCTCTTCTGCTTGCGAGCAGGACTGCCAAGCTTTGTAGGGGCAAGGCATGCCTTGCCCCCACAACGTGTCAAGGCAACTATGCGTCGTTCATTAGGAGGCTGCTAAAGAAGTCACTCTGAGCGCTAGCGAAGAATCTGAAGGCGCATGAAACGCTCGATCATCCCACACGCATAGAGATGCTTCGCTTCGTTCAGCATGACAAAGCGCCCTTCTTTAGCAGCTTGCTAAGGTCGCCCCAAAACGCTGGACATTAGCAGGCTAAAGCGTATGATGTTGGCGAAATGGACCGTCGGGAGCGCGCGGTGGATCGTTATGGCCGTTCACACAATTGCCGGGAAGGAGGATAGCGCCATGTTCCTGCTGAAGAGACGCCTTGCGACGGGGGTAATAGTGCTTGGGCTAGCCTTGGCGTGCGGCGCGGCGGCCGCCACAAAGACCCCGCCGACCATAGAACAACTGGATGGAGCGGTCCTGGCCATCACGATGACCCAGACGGAATATAACCTTGCCACCGGCGCGAAAGAGGTCACCAAGCCCACGCAAACCTGGACGCTCACTCAAGAGGACGCCGTCACGGTCAATATCCACAGCGACGTCCCCAGCGCGGAGGACTTCAAGGGACATTACCAGAACGGCGTGCTCACTATTGGCGCGTTGGACAACATTTCACTTGCGAACGTGGCGCAGTGCGTCTATATGCTGGTTTCGGGGACGCCCGGGAAGCTGAAGCTCACGGGAGAGTATATTAAATACGATCTCGTGTTGGACAGCGCGTTGCAGACGGGCACGATCTCCGGCAAGGAAATCGCCGCTGGGTCGGGCGCGCCGGGCGCGGCGGCCGTGGAAACGGTATCGGCGGCAGCAGCCGCCACCCCGCCCTCGATTGATGACATCGTGGGCGATTGGGCAATCTCGGATAGCTGGGCAGAATATGCGATTGACAATCCCAAACCACCGGAAAAGGGCAAGTCCAAGGACACTTTCGTCATCACCAAGACCAGCGACACCGAAGTTGATCTGGTCTGGAATGATATTTGGGAATACAGAGGCCATTATTTTGCCGGTGTACTCTTCATTGGGAGAGGCAGCAGCGTGGTGCCGGGCGCGGTTAATTACATCGAAATGATGTATCTTGAGATCAGCGGCACGCCCGGCAAGCTTAAGTTGAAGGGCAAGTATCTTTGGTATGAGTGGAGCTGGCTGCTGATAGATGTCGAGACGTTCTCAGGCAAGCAGGTTCCCGAATAGTGACCGAGTAACTGAAAAATAGGACAAATAAGGACAGTGGGGCTGTTGAAAAAGGCCCGACTGAATGTTGCGAGTTGAGCAGCGTAGTCGAAAGACCATGTAGCACAGGCGCCCTCGCCTGTGTCTTCCCAGCCGAGGGCGGCTGGGCTACACTTTTTCAACAGCCCCACAGTCCCTATTTCAGGCAGTTCTTCTCCAGCCACTCGCAATTCGCCCTGACCCCTTGGGCCGACTTCCGCAGCGCCTCCGCCTCGTCCGCCAGCAGTTTGAGCTCAATCACCTGCTCCAGGCCGCCGCTCCCGAGTTTCGCCGGGACGCCGACGAACACATCTTTCATCCCATACTCCCCTTGAAGCAGGGCGCAGACGGGGAGGATGCGTTTTTCGTCGTGCAGGATCGCCTTCACCATCGCCACCGCCGAGGCGGAGGGGGCGTAGAAGGCGCTGCCGGTCTTGAGCAGCGCGACGATCTCCGCCCCGCCGTCGCGCGTGCGCTGGACGATCTCGGCGAGCCGCTTCGCTGGAATCAACTCCGTCACCGGCACGCCTCCCACAGTGCTGAAGCGGGGGAGCGGCACCATCATGTCGCCGTGCCCGCCGAGCACCATCGCGCGGATGTCCTTCACCGACACCCCCAGCTCCATTCCGATGAAGGCGGCGAAGCGCGAGGCATCGAGCACTCCGGCCATCCCCATCACGCGGTTCCGGGCAAACCCTGTCTTGCGCCATGTCAGCCACGTCATGACGTCCAGCGGATTGCTGACGACGATTACCGTCGCGTCGGGCGCATGCTGACGAATGGCGTCGGCGATCCCGCCAACGATCTGGGCGTTCTTCTGGAGCAGGTCCTCGCGCGACATACCCGGCTTGCGCGCCAGCCCCGCGGTCACCACCACCACTGCGCTGCCCGCCATGTCGGCCAGATTGTTGCTGCCGGCGAAGCAGGTATCCGTCCCGAGGACTGGCGCTGTTTCCTGCAGGTCGAGCGACTTGCCCTGCGGCATTCCCTCGACAATGTCAATCAGCATCACATCGGCGAGTTCCGCCTCACCGATGCGCTGCGCCGCGGTCGCACCCACGTTCCCCGCGCCGACCACCGTCACCTTGGATCGAGACATTGTCCGAATCCCTTTGCTATGTAGAGGCAAATTCTGAATGACCTGCGCGTCAGACCGACTCGACCGACTTGATCTCCGGAAGGGCCTGCTTCAGGATGCGCTCGACCCCCATCTGGAGCGTCATCCGGGCGCCCGGGCACCCGTTGCAGGCGCCGCGCAGCTTGACCCTTACGACGTTGTCCGCGGTCACTTCCACGAGCTGAATCCCGCCGCCATCCATCGCCAGCCTGGGTTCGATCTGCTCGGCAAGAATCTTCTCGACTTGTTCGCGCGTCGCCATCGCGTTTCTCCTGATTGAAATAGCGAGAACTGCCTGCTTGCATTCTAACAATTGCTCCGCGTTGGCGTCAAAACCGTTGCGACGACAAGGCGTGTCTTGCCCCTCCAGGAGACTATTGTGCAAATGGCCCTCCTCTGCCACTTGCGGTTGTTGCGACAACTTGTTAGATTTCACGCGACGCATTCTGCGCGCGAGGTCGCCGGGTGAACAACGTTCGAGGGAGGACGAATACCTGCGATGGAAATCAAGTGCACGCGATGCGGCAGCACCTGGCGCGTCTCCGAAGAGAAAGCGGGCAAGAGGGGGCGCTGTCCGCAATGCTGGGGCGTCATCAAGGTGCCGGACAAGAAGGTCGAGCCGGCCGCCGATGCCCACCATCCAGGCGGCGCCCCGGCGCACCACGCCCGGACGGCGTTTCTTGTTGGGGCCGTCGTGGTCCTGCTGGCGGGCATTATTCTCACCCTGGTACTGCGCAGCGGCGAAGAAGTGACAGCCGTCGGCCCGGACCAGGAACTCGCCCCCGAAGTCGCTTCCCGGATCAGACAACGCAATATAGAAATCAATAACCTGGAGCAAATCGAGTCCGATTGCGACTCCCTGGACGACTTGGTGCGCGCGGAGCGCTGCCTTCAGGCCCGGGAAGTGCTCAGGAAGGACAAGGCATACGAACCCGTGCCGCCGGCCGAGTACGCGCTGCGCGCCGCGGTGAAGGAGGAGGAGGTCGCCTATCGCGCTGCGTTGGAAGCCGCCAAACAGCCGCCTCCGCCGGAGTGGCGTCTGGACACGCCGCTGCTGGAAGAGGAGCGTGCGGTCCTGACTCAAAAATCGGCCGAACTGCAACGGCAAGCGAAGCAGATGAAAGATGACATGGCGCAGTTGGGCTTGAACGCCCCCGAGCGGACGGACTCCCTCGGACGCGCCCTGGTAGATACCGCCGAGGCCCGCAAGCTGCTGGTCGCTCGCAAGGTGGAACTCCGGGCGAGCATCGTCGAAATTCGGAAAGGCGTTACGCCGACACCGTAGCGCTCTGAGCGCATCCGCGAGCTATCTGCGCTGTGCCCGCCGTTTCAGACGTTACGCGTCCTCAGACCGCTTGTTCTTCGCTGGCTCCGTGTGCATCAGCGTTCCTCCGCGGCTTTATGCCGTTGCCCTCACTTGACGTTCTCCGCGTCCTCTGCGCCTCTGCGGTGGACACGTCGAGTTCCGGTTGACAAAACTCCGTCGGGGATGCTAAAAGGGCTTCCATAATTCCGCGCTTTCTTCCGCAACGAAAGCGTCAGGTCATGCGCCGCACGGGCGCTTTACGGGCATCATAAATGTCATTCGCGGTCGCGCAGAAATTGTTTTCAGCAGGCCCAAAATAGGAGTCGAAATGTGACGAAGACTATACCGCTCGCCATCGCCGCACTCGCCGCCGTGGCGCTCTGCTCCTGCGGCAAGTCCGGTCCGTCGGAAAACAAGCCAAAGAGCGAAGTGATCCTGGCAGGCTCTACCTCCGTGCAGCCCTTCGCCGACTACCTGGCTGAGAAGTACCGCGAAGTGAAGCCGGACGCCACCGTCACCGTGCAGGGGGGCGGCTCCAGCGCGGGGATCAAGGCGGTGCGCGAGGGCGCGGCGATGATCGGCATGTCCTCGCGGGCCCTGAAAGAAGATGAGTTGAAGGAACTGACCCCTATCATCATCGCGCACGATGGGATCGCCTTGATCGTTCACAACTCCAACCCGGTGGGCAACCTGACTCTCGAACAGATTCAAGGCATCTTCTCCGGCAAAATCGCCGACTGGAGCGAAGTGGGGGGCGCCAAGGGGGCCATTCGACCCGTCACCCGCGAAGCCGGCTCAGGCACGCGGACGGCGTTCACCGAGCTGGTTATGAAGGAAACTCAGATCGCGAACACGGCGGTCGTCCAGAACTCCAACGGCGCCGTGCGCGAAGTGATTTCCAAGGACCAGCAGGGAATCGGCTACATCTCCATGGGGCTGGTGGACCCCTCGGTGAAGGCGGTCAGTATTGACGGCGTGGCCGCCACTGAAGAAGACGTCGTGGCCGGCAAGTACAAGCTGGTGCGCCCGTTCCTCTTCGTGACCAAGGGGCCGGCGCAGGGCGCCGCCAAGGAGTTCATTGACTTCGTCCTGAGCGACGCGGGGCAGAAGATACTCGAAAGCGAGCACCTGATTCGCGCCAAGCCGTGATAGTGGGGAGACTGGCTTGAAGCACCTGGCGAAGAGCGATCTGGCCGACTGGACGATAGCGAAGATATTGTTCCTCTTCGCTCTGTCAGCCATTTCCGGCTTGGCCCTTATTGCCCTGTTCATCGTTCACGAAGGTTTCCCCGTCATCGTGTCCCAGGGGGCCGCGGGGTTCCTGCTCTCCACAGACTGGAACCCGGACAAGGGAAGTTTCGGCATTCTTGCGATGATCGCCGGCTCGGCCGCCGTGACATTCGGCGCGCTGGTCCTGGGCGTCCCGTTGGGGCTGGCCAGCGCCATCGCATTGACGGAGTTCTGCCCGGGGGGCCCGGCCCGCTTCCTCAAAGCCCTCATCGAACTGCTGGCGGGAATCCCCTCGGTCGTCTACGGCTTCATGGGGCTGGTCCTGCTCGTGCCGCTCATCCGCGACCACCTCGGCGGGGGGGGGATGTCCGTCCTGGCCGCCAGCATCGTGCTGGGGATCATGATCCTGCCGAACGTCGTCAGCATCTCCATGGACGCCATGCGCGCGGTGCCCCAGAGTTTCCGGGAAGGTTCCATCGCGCTCGGCGCCACCAAGTGGCAGACGGTGCACCGGGTGGTGCTGAGGGCCGCGCGCTCCGGAATCGTTACCGCCATCATCCTTGGAATGGGCCGCGCCGTGGGTGAGACGATGGCCGTCATCATGGTGGCCGGCAATTCCATCGTCATCCCTCACAACCTCACCGATCCGGTGCGCACCCTCACCAGCAACGTCGCGCTGGAAATGGGATACGCCAGCGGCAAGCATCAGCAGGCGCTGTTCGCCACCGGAATAGTCCTCTTCGTGATGATCATGATCCTGAACAGCATCGCCACTTGGGCGTCGAGCAGGCGGAGTTGGAAATGAGAATCGCTTCGCCACAAATCGCGCAGCGCATCGCCAGGACAGTCCTGTGGTCTTGCACCGGAATCACCGTGGGCCTGATGGCCTTCATCGTCGCATTCATACTGGCGCGGGGGCTGCCGAAGCTGGACCTCGCCTTCTTTCTCAAGGCTCCGGCGGAAATGGGGCGCGCGGGCGGGGTTCTTCCTTACATCGTCGCCACTCTCTATGTGACGGGCATCGCCGTCCTCGTGGCCACGCCGCTGGGGGTGGGCACCGCCATCCACCTGACCGAGTACACGCGGGGCGGGAAGATCACCACGGTCATCCGCTTTGGCGCCGACTGCCTCGCCGGCGTCCCTTCGATCATCTTTGGACTGTTCGGCTTTGTTTTCTTCGTGATCAAGCTGAACATGGGATGGAGCATGCTGGCCGGCGGGCTGACATTGGCGCTGATGGTTCTGCCGACGATCATCCGAACCAGCGAGGAGGCGATCCGCGCCGTCCCTTATTCGTACCGTGACGTCGCCTTCAGCCTGGGGAGCAGCCGCTGGCAGATGGTGTACAAGGTGGTGCTTCCCGCGGCCCTGCCGGGAATCCTCACCGGGGTCATATTGAGCATTGGCCGGAGCGTGTCGGAGACCGCCGCCGTCATGCTCACCGCCGGGTCCAGTTCCGCCATTCCGGCCTCGCCCCTGGCCCCCGGCCGCACGCTGGCCTATCATTTCTACATTCTGGCGCAGGAGGGAATCTCCAGCGTCAATGCGTACAAGACAGCCGCCGTTCTGGTCCTGGCGATTCTCGTGATCAACTTCGCGGCGTACCAACTGATGCGGCGGTTCATCTCCAGGCTTTCGTGAGCGATTACGATGGAACCAAGAGTCCGGGCTGAGAACTTCTCGGTGCAGTTCCAGAAAACTGCCATCCTGAAGACGATCAACCTATCATTATATCCCAATGAGATTCTGGGAATCATCGGGCCGGCCAACAGCGGCAAGAGCACCTTCCTGCGCTGCATCAACCGGCTGAACGACCTGATTTTCGGCATGAACCACCACGGGCAGATCTATCTGGAAGGGGAGCCGATCTACGCTGCCGGGGTGAACGTGGCGCAATTGCGCCGCCGCATCGGCATGGTGTTCGCCGTGCCCGTGCCGCTGCCCAAGAGCATCTACCAGAACCTCGCGTTCGGGCCGCGCCTCAAAGGAATCTCCGACCGCGGCGCTTTGGACGCCCTGGTGGAGTCCTGCCTCAAGTCCGCATTCCTCTGGGAAGAAGTGAAGGACCGGCTTCACGATTCCGCGCTGAGGCTCTCCGGCGGGCAGCAGCAGCGCCTTTGTCTGGCGCGCGCCCTCGCCCTGGAACCGGAGGTGCTCATGCTGGATGAGCCCTGCTCCGGGCTGGACCCGATCTCCACCGCCCGGATCGAGGAAGCGCTCACGGAACTCAAGGAGAAATATTCCATCATCCTCGTCACCAACAACGTCAAGCAGGCCTCGCGCGTCGCCGACCGCACTGCATTCTTCCTGATGGGGGAAATGGTCGAGTGCGATACGACCGAGATCATCTTCACGAACCCCAAGCATTCGAGAACGAATGACTATGTCACAGGACGCTTCGGCTGAGACTCAGCCGGCCAAAATCGTCGCCAAGGACGTGGACCTCTTCTACGGGCGCTTCCAGGCGCTCAAGAAGGTCTCCGCCAGCTTCCGCGACCGCGCCATCACCGCCATCATCGGCCCCTCCGGCTGCGGCAAGAGTACCTTCCTGCGCTGCCTGAACCGGATGAACGACCTCGTGGCCGGTGCGCGCGTATATGGCGAGATCTGCCTGGACCCGGGCGACCCCGCGAAACAGGTAGACGTTCTTGACCCGGACACCAACCTGCTCAGCCTGCGCAAGCGCGTCGGCATGGTCTTCCAGCGTCCGAATCCATTCCCCCTGTCGGTCTATGAGAACGTCGCCTACGGCCCGCGCATCCATGACATGGCCGGCGGGGCGGCATTGGACGAAATCGTCGAACGCAGCCTGCGCGCCACCGCTCTCTGGGAGGAGTTAAAGGACTCCCTGAACGGCCCCGCGTTGGAGCTGAGCCCGGAGCAGCAACAGAGGCTATGCATCTCCAGGCTCATCGCCGTCGAGCCTGAGGTGCTTCTGATGGACGAACCCTGCTCGGCCCTGGACCCGATCGCGACCACGCGAGTCGAGGAATTAATGCAGGACCTGAAGGACCGGTACTGTATAATCATCGTCACCCACAACATGCAGCAAGCCGCCCGCGTCAGTGACGAGACCGGCTTCATGCTGCTGGGGGAACTGGTGGAATACGGGCGGACCGAGCTGATTTTCACGCGACCGTCCGACAAGCGGACGGAGGACTACGTCATGGGCCGGTACGGCTAAGACCTCTTGGGAGGAGAGCGTATGGAGCGGCATTTCACCAAGTCACTGGAGCACTTGAACGGCAAGCTGGTGACGATGGGAGCGACGGCCGAGACGATGATTGACAAGGCGATCCAGGCGCTCGTCGAGCGGAAGGCCGAGTTGATCCAGGAAGTCTATCGGCTCGAAGAGGAGGTCAACGCGCTTCAGGTGGAGGTGGACGAAGAGGCGCTGCGTCTCCTGGCCACCCAGCAGCCGATGGCGGCCGACCTGCGCTTCCTGGTCGCCGCCATGAAGATCAACAGCGAACTGGAGCGCATCGGCGACCAGGCCGTCAATATCTGCGAGAACACGGAACTCCTTCTCCAGTACCCGCCCCTGAAGCCGCTGATTGACCTGCCGGCGATGGCGGACGCCGCGCGGAAGATGGTGCGCGAAAGCCTGGATTGCTTCATGAAGCGTGATGCCATCGAGGCCGAGAAGGTCATCGTGGAAGATGACCGCGTGGACGACTACAAGGACCAGATCTTCCGCGAACTCCTGACATACATGATGTCTGACCCGGCCACGATTCCCCGCGCCATGAGCCTGGTCCTCATCTCGCGGAACCTGGAGCGAATTGCGGATCAGGCCGTCAACATCGGCGAAGAGGTGATATACATGGTCGAGGGCAAAGACGTGCGGCATCCGAAAAAGTAGCCGTCATCTCCCGCGCAGTTTCAGAGTGAGGAACCGTCATGAGCTTGATCGGAGAGTTGTTCGGAACGTCCCCCTTTGCAGCGCTCGTGGCGCACACCAAGAAGGTGCATGAATGCGTCTTGCTGGTTCGGCCTCTGCTGGAGGCCTGTATCAGTGAAGACTACGAGGAAGTCCACCGCCTGCAGGACCAGGTCACGCGGCTTGAATACGAAGCCGACCAGATCAAGCACGAGATTCGCGAGCATCTGCCTCGGCGGTACTTCATCCCCGTCTCGCGGGAGGACTTGGAGGGATTCCTGCACTGCCAGGATGACATTGCCGACCTCGCCCAGGACTTCGCCGTCATCCTCCTGATTCGCAACACCAAGATTCATCCCGAATTGCAGGAGGAGTTCCGGGAACTGCTCGAACAGGTGCTCAAAGTGGTCAATGCTCTCGTGGACGCCGCGGAAGAGATGCAGACCCTGGCGCGGACTTCCTTCGAAGGGGCGGAGGCGCAGAAAGTCCTGTCGCAAGTCAGCGGGCTCGGCCAGCAGGAGTGGATGGCCGACCGCATCCAGCGGCGCGTCAGCCAGCACATCTACCGGCTGGAGAAGGAACTCGATCCGGTCACAATCATCTTCTATGAGAAGCTGCTTCATTGTCTGAGTCGTATCGCCAATGCCGCGGAGAACACCGGCGAACTCCTTCGCGCAATGATCGTCAAGGGCTGAATCTTCCGGACAGGCCGAGCGCATTGTTTCCAGAACTGAACTGCGGAGAACTATGCTGACACTTTGCCTGGCGACCGTGGCGATCCTGGGGCTGTACATGGCCTGGACGATCGGAGCCAACGATGTGGCCAATTCCATGGGCGGGGCTGTCGGCTCCAAGGCCATCAGCGTGCGCAACGCCCTCATCCTTGCTTCCATTTGCGAGTTCTCCGGCTCCGTTCTGGTCGGCTCGCACGTGACGGACACTGTCCGAAAGGGGATCGTCAGCCCCGAGTGCATGTCGGGCACGCCCGAACTGCTGGCGATCGGGATGGCCTGCGCGCTGCTGGGAGCGGCCGTCTGGCTTCACTTGGCGACCTGGTGGGGGATGCCTGTTTCGACGACCCACTCGATTGTCGGGGCCGTGGCGGGATTCGGAATCGTTGCGGCCGGATGGGGCGCGGTGAAGTGGGGGGCGATGGGGGAGATCGTTGCCAGTTGGTTCATCTCGCCGGTCGCCGGTATCATCCTGGGCTGGATCGGCTTCAAGCTGATCGCCCGGCTCATCCTCGGGCGCGAGAAGCCTGCCGTCGCCGCCATCCGTTATTGGCCCTGGATCGTCTTCGTCGTCATCCTGGTCGTTACTGTCTCGACCTTATGCGACAAGGCCCTGCGAGACCGCGTCCCCTCCATCAGCTCATGGTTCACAGGCTGGACGGCCCTGGTCGTATCGGTCTCCATTAGCGGCCTGACGGCCCTCATCTGTGCTGTGTTCATCCGGCGGCATCTGAGTTGCCGCAACAACCTGCCGCTGGCCGAGCAATTGGACTGCGTGGAAAGGGTCTTCTCCCCGCTTGTGGTGTTGACCGGCTGTTCCGTGGCCTTCGCGCATGGCGCCAATGACGTGGCCAATGCCGTCGGACCGCTCGCCGCGGTGTTCGACATCATCCGGAGCGGTACCGTGCAGATGCGCGTGATGGTACCCATGTGGATTCTCGTGCTGGGGGGCATCGGAATTGTGTTGGGCCTGGCCACCTTCGGGGCGCGCGTGATGGCGACCATCGGCGGCAAGATCACGCAACTGACCCCCTCGCGTGCGGTCGCCGCCAATATCGCCGCCGCCACGACCGTGTTGGTGTGCAGCCGTATGAAGCTGCCGATCTCCACAACGCATATCCTCGTCGGCGCGGTCTTCGGCGTCGGCCTGGCGCGCGGGCTGGACACCGTCAATCGGAACGTTGCCAAGAACATCTTTGGCTCCTGGGTCTTGTCCGTGCCGGCGGCGGCGATCCTTTCGATCCTCTTTTTTATTGCCTGCCGCGTGTTCCATCTCGACCTGCTCCTGAAGAGCGCCATGGCCGCTGCGCATCCGTAACCTGGCCGACTCAGGCTCGGGCGAACTTGAATCGTCAACGGAATCAGGTATATTTGCGTGAGCGTTTGACGGGTTACCCATCAATCCCGGAGGGAGCAATGAAGATTTGCATCATGACAGACCTCGAAGGTTGCGCGGGAATCATGAACGCGCAGGACTATATCTACTCCACCAGTGCATACTACGAGGCCGCCTGCGAGTTGGCGACTCTGGAGGTCAGCGCGGCCGTCGAGGGGGCGGTGGAGGCAGGGGCCACCGAGGTGCTCGTCGTGGATGGCCACGGTCCGGGCGCCATGAAGCGCAGTCTCCTGCACCCCAGGGCGCGCCTCTTGGGGGGGCGGCCCTGGCCGAAGGAACTCGTCACATATGGCTGCGACGGTTCCTTCAACGCTGCGCTCATGATCGGCCAGCATGCCATGTCAGGGACGGACGGCGGCCATCTCAGCCACACCATGAGCTTTGATGTGGAGGAATACCGCATCAACGACATCCCGATGGGGGAATTGGGGCTCTTCATGCTTGTGGCGGGCTACTTTGCGGTCCCGTTGATCATGGTCAGCGGTGACGAGGGCGCCTGCGCCGAGGCTCGCGCGCTGGTTCCCAACATCGAAACCTGTGCGGTGAAATGCGGCGTCAAACGCGGCTCCTCGCACGGCCTGACTGGAGAGGAGAATGCCCGCTTCAACTCCGTGGCGATTCATCTGCACCCGAATGAGGCGCGCGCCCGCATTCGCGAGCGCGCCTTTCGGGCCGTCCGGCGCATTCCCGAGATCACCCCGTACCGTCTCGAAGCGCCCTATACGCTCAGCCTCGTGGGCCGTCCATCGGCTGAGAAACCGAAGGGAGAGCGTTTCGTGTACAAAGGGGTTGACTATATTGACCTGATGCGCCAGCTTCGAGGCGGCGCGCCGAAGCAAAAGGGGAAGTCTGCGGGAAAGCCGGTCGTAGCGGCGACTCGGCCGGTATCCAAGCCGCGCGCCGCCGTGTCCGTGAAACCGCTGCCTGCGAAACCGAAACGCGCGGCCGCCGTTCGCCGGCCTTCCACCGCGAGAGTCACTGCGCACAAGCGCGGAAAGTGATGTCATGAAGACATGGCGTTCACTTCACCTTAGAACGCACCTGCTGTTCGTAGTGCTGGTCGCGCTTCTTCCGGCCATCGGGCTGGCCGTTTACATGGGGTTCCGCCTGCGCCAGAACATGGCTGACCAAGCGACAGCCGAAAACCTTCGCCTTGCGCGCCTCATCGCGCTGGACCACGAGCGGCGCCTCGGTCTTGCGCAGAACACCCTCATCACGCTGGCCGGCAGCAGCCAGGTCGTCTCGCTCGACTTGAAGGCCTGTTCAGTGTTGTTTCGCAGGGTGGTCCGGCAGAATGCGGCGTTTGCCAACGTCCTGCTGGCGTCCCCCAATGGGGACATCATTGCCAGCGGCGTGGAACTCGATAAACCTATCTCGGTTTCCGACCGTCCCTATTTCCAAAAAGCGCTGCAGACGCGCCAGTTCGCCATCGCCGGCTACGTCATCAGCCGGAGCACCGGCAAGTCGGCCCGCGCCATGGCTGAGCCGATTCTGGACGACCGTGGGGCCGTCGCGGCGGTGCTCATCGGCGCGTTCGACCTGGAACAGTTCGGTGACGTGCTCGAGCGCGTGCAACTGCCCGTCGGGGCCACCGTGACGGTATTCGACGCGGATGGCATCATCCTTTACCGTCTGCCCGAAGCGAAACAGTACGTCGGAAAGCCGGTCGGCAAGGAAACGCTGAGTCACTGCATGGCTGAGCCGGCGGAAGGGACCTATCGGGGTCGCGGGAGCGTCGGGGAGGCGCGCTTGTTCGCCTACGTCCAGGCAGGTGGCGGCGCGCCGGATGAGAAAATGTTCGTGCGCATCAGCGTCGAGGAGGCCATGGTGTACTGGAAAGCTGACCAATTTCTGCGACGCAGCCTCATCGGGATTCTTTGCATCACGTTGTTGGTGTTGCTGCTCACCCGGTACATCTCCGAGCGCATCATCCTTCAGCCGGTGACCCAGTTGATCCGGGCGGCGGAGCGGGTGGAGAACGGACAGGTTCAGACGCGCAGCGAGATTCCATATGGACACGGGGAGTTCGGACAACTGGCCCGCGCGTTCGATGCGATGACCGACGCCCTGGCCCAGCGCGAACGCCAGCGCGACCTCGTTGAGGAAGAACTGCGCACGGCCGAAGAGAAGCTCAACGCGACCTTCTTCTCCATCGGCGACGGCGTCATCTGCACGGACACCCAGGCGCGCATCGTGCTCATGAATCCCGTGGCGGAGGGTCTAACCGGCTGGCCGCTCTCGCTCGCTCGCGCCAAACCGCTCTCCGACGTCTTCCACATCGCCGACGGGCAAACCCGGCGGCCCGCCGACAGCCCGGTCCGCGACGTCCTTCGCGATGGCATCGTTGTCCCGGCAGGGGTCAACATCCTCTTTTCACGCCAGGGAAAGGAACGCCTCATCTCCACCAATTCCGCGCCCATCCGGACCAAGGACGGTCTGGTGGCGGGGGCGGTGCTGGTGTTCCGCGATATCACGACCGAGAGGGAAGCGCACCGTCAGGCATGACACCTGTCCGCGATTGCCGAATCACCCGGCTACCCAGTTGCCCATTCGCCCCGCGTGCTTGCCCGTCACGCTCGCTTCCACCGCGTCCCGCCGGCGGAGTCCTCCAACACGATCCCTCGCTCCTTAAGCTGCTGCCGGATTTCATCCGCGCGCTTGAACTCGCGGCGCTTGCGCGCCTCCAGGCGTTCCTGGATCAGCGCTTCGACTTCCGCTGCGAGACTTTCTTCCTTCTCCTCTGCAAGCACTCCCATGACGTGATCGAGCCCTGAGAGCAGTTCCAGGACGCGCGCGGCGTCGGCCCGGCTCAGCGCCAGCTTGTTCACCTCGCGCACCAGGTCAAACAATGCCGCCAGCGCCGCCGACGTGTTCAGGTCCTCCGACAGGGCCGCGTCAAACCCCTCCTTGCCCTCCCGCAGAATCTCCGGCAGGGTGGGGGAGTCGCCGGCGGCGTTGGCCTCGCGCAGGCGGCGCCGGAAGTCCTTGAGCCGCCGGATGGACTCCCTGGCTCCCTCCACGCTTTCCAGCGTGAAGTTCAGCGGCTGCCGGTAGTGGGTGCTCATCAGCACATAGCGCACCGCCATCGGGTCGCATCCCTTCTCCACCAAGTCGTGCAGGGTGAAGAAATTGCCGAGCGACTTGGACATCTTCTGCCCGTTGACCAGGAGGAAACGGGTGTGCATCCAGTAGCGGACCCACGGCTTCTTGCCCGTGGCCCCTTCGGACTGGGCGATCTCGCACTCGTGGTGGGGGAAGATGTTGTCCTCCCCGCCGGTGTGGATATCGAATTGGTCGCCGAGGTACTTGGAGGACATGGCGGAGCATTCGATGTGCCAGCCGGGGAACCCGCGCCCCCACGGGCTGTCCCATTGCATGATGTGCTTCGGGTCCTGCTTCCAGAGCGCGAAATCCTGCGGGTTGCGTTTCTCCGGGTTCACCTCGATGCGCGCCCCTGCGTTGAGTTGCTCCAGCGTGTTGCCGCTGAGACGTCCGTAGCCGGGGAAGGTCGTCACGTCGTAATAGACGTTCCCGTTGGCCAGGTACGCATGCCCGCGCTTGATGAGTTTGGAGATGATCGCGATCATCTCCGGGACGTGCTCGGTGGCGCGGGGATACTTGTGGGCCAGCTGAATATTGAGCGTCTTGATATCGTTGAAGAAGGCGTTCATGTAGAACTCGGCGATGTGCCACGGGTCCTTGTTTTGCTCCCGGGCCGCCTTGCTCATCTTGTCCTCGCCCTCGTCGGCGTCGCTGGTCATGTGCCCGACGTCGGTGATATTGACGATCTGGGTGACCTCGTAGCCGAGGTACTCCAGTGAGCGCCTCAGCACGTCGGCGAATATGTAGGCGCGGAAGTTCCCAATGGTGGCGTAGTTGTAGACCGTGGGGCCGCAGTTGTACATGCGGACCTTGCCCGAAATGAACGGCTTGAACTCCTCCAGCGCGCGCGTGTAAGTGTTGTATACTTTCATCTCACCCGTTACCTGGCCGTTTCCGCGCCGTCGCTGCCCGCCTGGAACGCCTCCCCCGGCATCCACAGGTACATGAAGCGCGATTCCATCCTAGGCATCCCGTCAATCCTGAGCGTCACCGTGCCCGACTTCGCCGCGTCAGCCCGCGCGAAGAGCAGCTCCATCAAGCCGGGCTTCTTCCGGTACGTCACCACCCGGCAGTTGGCGGGAAGCCCGGCCCTCTTTCGCGTCACGGCCAGTGCGTCCTCCCAATAGCCGATCTGGTCCGCGAAACCGATCTGCACCGCTTGCTCGCCGGTGAAGACGCGCCCATCGGTGTGGGCCAGCAACTGCGTCCGCGTCACTTGCACGCCGCGATGGGTCATCCCATCAAGGACCATATCCACAAAACGGTTCTGGTATTCGTCCACCATCTCCTGCAGGATGCGGCGCGCCTCAGGGGAGAGCGGCACGCTCATCGAGCCCATATCCTTCATCGGCCCGGACTTGATGGTGCGCGGCTCGACGCCGATTTTCCCCAGCAGTCCTTCGATTCCGAACAACGGCATGACGACGCCGATGGAGCCGGTGACGGTGGTCGGGTGCGCGATGATGTAATCGGCGGACGAGGCGACGTAGTAGCCGCCCGAGGCCGCCACGTCGCCCAGCAGCGCCACCACGGGAATCCGCGTGCGCTCGCGGAACTCCACCAGGTCGTGGCGGATGACATCGCTGGCCGTGATCCCGCCGCCCGGACTATCCACGTAAATCAGCACCGCCTTGACCGAGCTGTCGGCCTCGGCGATTTTGAGCATCTCCTCGATCAGAGCAACGCTGTCGCTTCCCTCGCCGAACGGCGACGGCACTGCGCCGATGAGTCCCACGACCGGAATGACCAACAGCTTCTGGCTGCCGGTTCCCTCCGCCGTCTCCTCGATCAGTGAGCGGGCCGCGCGCGGCCCGACCACGCCGGTCCCTTCCATGCTCGACACCGCGCCCAGCCCCCACAGCAAGAGCAGCAGCAGGCACCCGAAGATGCCAACCGCGACGATGCCGAGTATCCACCAGCCGCAGCCGCGCCGTTTGCGTTCTGGAGGAAGGCGTTGCGCTTGTGGAAACGTCGGCCCCGGCGGAGGCGGCGCGGGGGTCGCCACGGGGGGCTGGCCTCCGGAAGGAACCGCATTGCCTGTGTTTTCCCGTGCTTCTTCTGATGACATGAAAATCCCCAATACGAGACCGGAACGGAGTGACCGCACGCGTCCGGCGCGATTATAGTTGTGGCGCGGGAGCGGTGTCAAACTTCTTCTCTCTTGGGTAGTGTATCACTTACGCGCGATGTCATTCTGAGCGCAGTGAAGAATCTTTCAGCGTAACAACGCTTCCCTTGCTGATAGACCCTTCGCTGCGCTCAGGGCGACGAATGGCGATACCCTCCAGCGCGTAGGTGATACACTACTCTCTCTTGCCGGAGCGCTTGCCGTGATGGTGCAGAACTTGCGCTCCTGGGCGTGGCGGCGAAAATTTCCTTGACATATGCGGAAGGCAACCTATAATCTATAATCGCATGGCGTCGTGTGCTCGGCGGCTTGACGTGGGAAACCGCCCTTCAGTATCACGTGCAGCTTTGTGCCGGTCATCTTTTGATAGGAGGGCGCTGGATGAGTCGTGGACAAACGGCGAGTCAGTGGTTGTTCGCGTTCGTCGTCGTGCTCCTGATGGGGATCTCAAACGTAGCAAGGGCGGAGGGGCCGCTTCATACGCCGCTGGGAACCGGTTTTCCATTCCACGATACAGTCCTAAAGGCGGAATACGGCAAGTTGAGCAAGACAGCGGATATGCTCTTGTCTCTCTGGGACGCCTCAACGGGAGGAACTCAGGGCGGAACGACCCAAACCTGCACGAACGTGACCCTTGAAAAGGGGGAGTTCTCCGTTCTGTTGGATTTCGGGGATGAGCCCTTTGACGGGCGCGCCCATTGGATTCAGATCGAAATGCGGAGCCCGGCCGGAAGCGGCGCGTATATCACGCTGGCCACGCGACGACCCCTGACCCCTTCGGTGCTGAGCCTCTACGCCGCGGCGGCGGGCGACGCTGACACGGTGGACGGGTTCCATGCCGACGACCTGCAAGGGGCGATTGGCCCTACGGGCCCCACTGGCCCAACCGGTCCCACGGGTCCTGAGGGCGACGCAGGCAGCAACGGCTTGGATGGCGAGCAAGGTCCGACCGGGCCGACCGGCGCAACAGGGCCGGCGGGTCCGACTGGTGCTACAGGCGCAACTGGTTCGACCGGCCCGACAGGTCCAGTTGGCGCTACGGGCGCAACCGGTGCTACAGGCGCAACTGGCCCGACAGGCCCGCAGGGTAATCAGGGTAATCAGGGCTTTGTTGGTCCGACAGGTGCGACTGGTGCAGACTCCACTGTGCCCGGTCCGACTGGCCCGACCGGTGCTACCGGCCCAACAGGTCCGACGGGCGCAACAGGCGCTCCGGGTGCTGACTCAACCGTCGCTGGCCCAACCGGCGCAACCGGCGCGACTGGTGCAACCGGACCGACTGGTCCGACTGGTGCAGCCTCCACTGTGCCCGGTCCGACTGGCCCGACCGGTGCTACCGGCCCAACAGGTCCGACGGGCGCAACAGGCGCTCCGGGTGCTGACTCAACCGTCGCTGGCCCAACCGGCGCAACCGGCGCGACTGGTGCAACCGGACCGACTGGTCCGACTGGTGCAGCCTCCACTGTGCCCGGTCCGACTGGTCCGACTGGCGCAACCGGCCCAACGGGTCCGCAGGGTAATCAGGGCAATCAGGGTTTTGTTGGCCCGACCGGCCCGACCGGTGCGGCCGGTGCGGATGGCGCAGCCGGAGCTACGGGTGCTACAGGTGCAACCGGTCCGACAGGCCCGACAGGTCCCGCCGGCGCGGATGGCGCGGCTGGAGCTACCGGCGCAACCGGTCCGACAGGACCCACAGGTCCCGCCGGTGCTGATGGTGCGGCGGGTGCAGCTGGAGCGACGGGTGCAACAGGCGCGACGGGTCCGACAGGACCCACAGGTCCCGCCGGTGCTGATGGTGCAGCGGGTGCAGCCGGTGCGACTGGCGCTACAGGCGCGACGGGTCCGACAGGACCCACAGGTCCCGCTGGCGCTGACGGTGCAGCGGGTGCAGCGGGAGCGACTGGCGCTACAGGCGCAACCGGCCCGACAGGACCGACAGGTCCCGCCGGCGCGGATGGTGCAGCTGGCGCAGCCGGAGCGACGGGAGCTACAGGCGCGACGGGCCCGACAGGACCCACAGGTCCCGCCGGTGCTGATGGTGCAGCGGGAGCGACTGGCGCTACAGGCGCGACGGGTCCGACAGGACCGACAGGTCCCGCCGGCGCTGACGGTGCAGCTGGCGCAGCCGGTGCGACAGGCGCAACTGGTGCGACCGGTCCCACAGGTCCCGCCGGCGCTGACGGTGCGGCGGGTGCAGCCGGTGCCACGGGTGCTACAGGCGCAACTGGCCCGACAGGACCCACAGGTCCCGCCGGTGCTGATGGTGCAGCTGGCGCAGCCGGTGCGACAGGCGCAACTGGTGCGACCGGTCCCACAGGTCCCGCCGGCGCTGACGGTGCGGCGGGTGCAGCCGGTGCCACGGGTGCTACAGGCGCAACTGGCCCGACAGGACCCACAGGTCCCGCCGGTGCTGATGGTGCAGCTGGCGCAGCCGGTGCGACAGGCGCAACTGGTGCGACCGGTCCCACAGGTCCAACCGGCCCAGCGGGACAGATCACCACGACGCTCTATGTGGACAACGAGAGAACCGATTCATACACCGCGGATGGCGGCATAGTAACGCCCTTCAAGACAATCCAGGCGGCCATTGACACGGTGGCAGCAGACACCACGGCGACCGTTGCCTATACGATAGACATTTCAGGGGGCGTCTACAGGGAAAACCTGACGCTGCAAGACAGCGACTTGAAATGGCTGTACATGAAGGGCAGCGGGCTTGTGTATATTGAGCCCGACTCGGGCAACGCGCTGACCTCGACTGCGAACAACGGAAATCTTGCCACGCTCCAGATGCAGGGGATCACATTCAGCAAGCCGGTCGTGATCACGGGGCCGGACAATGGCGCCGGTTTCGTGGATGTTCAGTTGAAGGACTGCAACTGGACCAAGACCGGAACTTTGTCGGTCTCGTGTGTGAACAACTTTACGATAAGGAACTGCTATATAGAACAGCCGGTAACTTTCGCCAATGTCAACTGGTCCTGGATTGACAGCACGCAGATGCAAGGCGCCTTTGCCTGCAACTACACTGACACCAACATCCCGAGCAGTGGCAGCGCCGGGACGGTTCTCATGACCGGCGACTTCCTCTCAGGCGCGTTTTCGGAGACTGTAGGTGGAACTGCGACGTTGACCGTGGCCGCCACGGGTTGCCGATTTAGCGGCGCCGCCGGCGTCACAATACCGGCAGGAGCCACATTCATCGCATACAATTCCTCCTTGCGAGGGAGTTGGATCAACAATGGCGCATTGCAGCTAAGAGGTTCATTTGTCCAGGGAACCATCACAGGCACTGGAACGACTACGTATGAGACGAAAGCATCTCAGGTCGGAACAAGCGCAGGAGGCACGGTGGAAGAGGCGCTGGTGCCGCCAGCGTATATGATCCTGGGTGCGAGCCCTTCTGCTACGCCTTCGGGGTACACCGATACCACCAAGACGATCACCGGCACGGATGCGACGGTGTACAAGGTGTACGTGAAAGACTAGGTTGAACTGCCGTTCCTGCCGGCGCGCAACGCAACGGGGCGCCGGCAGAGGTTGGCTTCGCAAGAGCGCAAGCGCCTTCCCGCGATGGGGAGGCGCTTGCGTTTTGTGGGAGGCTGGCAAGTCGGACGGCTCCCCTTTCCTTCTTCGCTCAAGAACCGCCGTTGTTGCAGGGGCAAGGCATTGCTTGGAATCCCCCAGGGAATCTGCTAGAATTGCCTTCATATTCGGGACTTCCGCGACTTTGGAGAACCTCTCGCATGTACACAGGCAGGATTGTTGCCATCGCCCGCAACCTTGAAGGCCGCCTGGCCGTCCTTTATCGAGTATCCTCCCGCAGCTTCCCGAACCGCGAAGCGCAGATGAAGACCGCCGCCGTCTCCATCGTCCCCAAGAAGGGCTTTGAGGGGGACGTATTCAAGAACCCGTACATCGCCTACAACTGCCTGCGCATCGCCGGTGCGACGGCGGTGGCGACGAACGGATCGCAGACGGACCCCATTGCCGAGAAGATTGCCGCCGGCACGCCCGCCCGCGACGCCTTTGTCAGCATCCTTCAGGCGCTCGACTATGAAAAGGACCAGTTGAACACCCCGCGCATTGCCGCGGCCGTCGTGCGCGGGGGAGATTCCGGCTTCCTCGGCGTCGTGCGCGAAGACGGCCTGGAGGCGCAGCGCATGAAAGTCGAGAAGGGGGAATGCTATTTCGTCTCCACCTATGAAACAAACCATGTCTCCAGTGCGAACAGGGGCGAATTCGATGCATCGACCGCGCAGCAGGGGGCCGAGTTCATCCTGTCCAAGGGAATCTTTGCCGACATGACCAACGCCGTGACCGGCGTGTGCGCCATGGAGCAGAAGGACGGGTTCGAGATCGCCATCGCCATGGCCTGACTTGGCTCAGGAGGTAAGGCGGAACAATGTCAAGAGATATCATCGCCATCCTGCTGGTCGTCAACAGTCTGCTGATCCTGGTGATGCTGCTGGCGCTGCTGGCGGTGCTGAGACAGGGGCGCCGCATCGCCCGGATTGCGCGGGAGACTCAGCGCTTGGCGCAGCAGGCCGAGGCGCACCCGGCGGGACAGGGGGGCGACGAACCGCACTCCCCGCCGAGCGTCTGAACGCCTCGTCGACAGTTGCCCCGCGAGTTCTTCATCGTTGCTCTTTTCACCCTTTAGGCCAAGCCCCAGCCATGGACCAGACGGGTCGTGACCGGCGCTATCTCTTCGCGCTCGGATGCCTGAGCATGTTCCTGATAGCCACCGCCGGGCAGATCCTCCCCGCGGCCCTGGGGCCCATCTCGAACGAGTTCCATCGCAACCTGGCCCAGAGCGGCATCCTGTTGTTGCTGGGTCCCGTCGGATTCATCCTCAGCACCCTCGTCAGCGGGTACCTGTCGGACCGGTGGGGGCAGCGCCCCTTCATCCTTCTCGGTGGTGCGCTAATCGCTGCGGGGCTGGGAATGATTGCTTTTGCCACGACCTACTCGGCGCTCCTCGGGGGCCTCTTCCTGATCGGCCTGAGCGGCGGCTTCCTGGAGTCTCCCGTCAGCGCGGTCGTTGCCGATGCGTTTCCCGAACACCGCGCGCAGGTGCTGAATCTGACACAGATTTTCTACAACGTCGGAGCGGTCGTTGGGCCGGCGCTGTTGGCGGGGGTTCTCGCATTCGGCTGGGGCTGGCGTTCAGGCTTCGGCCTTTGCATCGTGCTGGCCGTCGTCAGCGTGATCCTCGGCTATCGCGGACTGCCGAAACATCGAGTCAGCGTGGAGGGAGGAGATTCGCCCGGTGGCGTCGCTCCCGTTCGGTGGGGCCTCGTGTCAGCGATTTCCCTCGCGTTGTTTCTATACGTGGGTGGGGAAATGACGATAGCGCAATGGAGCGCCAAATATGTGCAGGATACCTTTGGAGTGGTCGCGTCGCGCGCGGCTCTGACAGTCTCCGGCTTCTGGCTTGGCATGGGCATGGGGCGGGCGTTATACATCCCGGTTGTCGCCCGCTTCGGATACCTTCCTCCGCTCCTGGCGAGCTCCCTCCTTGGCGCGGCGTGCGCGTTCCTGGCGGCCTCAGCCGGCGACGGAGCATGGGCAGGAACGGCCTGCGCGCTGTCCGGATTCTGCCTGGGTGGCTCATGGCCCACGCTGCTGGGGTACGCCTCGTACTGCAACCCCGGCCGCACCGGGACGGTGTTTGGCGTGATTGTCTCCGCGGGGGCGGCCGGGGCGGCCGTTGTCCCCCCTTTAGGGGGCTGGGTGGCGCAGCACTCCGCGTCCCGAATCCGCGCCACAATGGTGCTCGGGGGGTGCGTCGTTCTGCTGGAAGGGGCGGTCATTCTGTTGTTGATGGCCGCCGAGAGACGGCGGCAGAAGGCACAACTTCGCGGCTGAGCGGACTCCCGCAAAGCCGAGTACGCCGCGCCCGCGCGTCTCGATCGTATTGGCTCCTTGTGTGGATTGCGCCCTATGCGGCGTATTTCTTCCAGGCGGCAATGAATATCATGAAGCGGTCCCACGCCACATCGTCGTCGCTGGGATAGATGGACGCGTTGAGAATGAACCCCGTCGGCCCAAGCGTTTCGATCGCCGTCCGGACGGCGTCATGGATTTCCTTCTCGGAGCCGCGTCCAACCGTCACGGGGGCGTTGACGCCGCCCCAGATGCAATGCCGCCCATTGAAGGCGGCCTTCACTGCCGCCAGGTCCTCGCACTTGCGCGCCGCCAGCGGTTCGAGTCCGAGAAAGACGTCCACATCCAACTCATTCAGGATGTCGCGGTACAAAGTATGTCCTTCAGGCAACAGATAGCAAAAAAGCGAGTTTCCCTCGTGCGTTCGCTTCGCGAGCTCCTGTATCCTCGGGAAGAGGACCTCCTTGAGGCGCGGTCTTCCCCAGTAATCCGGCGTATCGTACCAACCTCGGTATTGGAGCAGGTCCGGCTCGACCTCCAGCGCCATGTCAACGATCTCTCGGTTGTAGCCCTGGACAATGTCATAGAACCTTGAGACATACGCCGGGTTCTCGATCATGGCGCAGCAGAACTCCTCAATCAGGCAAACCCACATGAACCAGTCGCCGATGGAGACGCGCCTGGCGTGCGTGAGCAGGTCCATCTCTCGCGCAATACGCGTCGCCTCGCGAGCATTGCGGATCCAGATGTCGCGCGCCCTGCCGGTCGGCGCTTTCAGCAAGTACGCGAACTTGTCCAAGTCATCCGGCCTGCTCACCAGCGGGACCTTGTAGCGGCGGGTGAACCAGTCGTCCATCATCTCTATCTCATCGTATTGATCCTTGTTCCGGTGCGCATTCCCGTCCCAGGTGGGCAGGAACAGGTGATGAGTGGAGTCGTACCAGTCATGCGTCCTGCGCACCTTCTGAATCAACTTCCCCGCCGGAGTCTCGTACTCGGCGCACAGAAGAGGGTCGGGACCGGCAGGGTCCTTCTCCATCCACTTGCGCACCCGGACGTCGGGCGGTGGTTCGGGCGTGGGCATCCAGACGTCTACGACGGGATCCAGCCCCATCTCCTTCATTATGCGGCAGCGCTCAAATTGATTCCGCCACTGCTTCTCCGGGGGCGTGCCCATCAGGAAGCTGTGAAACAGTTGCCCCAAGGGAATGTGGTCCACCGGCTGACAGCGGATAGCGGCCAGCATTCTCTCGCGCGAGGTCATGTCAGCTTTCATACTCATCGGCAGTCTCCTAGAACATGGTGCCCGGACTTGGCACAACTAGCTTGATTAGCAGTGGTTGACACTGAAGCATTAGAACTGGCATACCGGTATACCACACCGCCTCGATTGTATAGTCCACGAACTACAATGTCAAGCGTGAACCACTCGCTTTTCCTGAAGGTGTGCCAAACCAGCGATTCGCCGGAGGTCACAGGGCATCGTCTTATGTGCTGCGGTGGTCCTCTGTGGGGATATCGAGTCGTCTTGCCGACGGCTGATTTTGCTTGAAACTCCTCACAGCACAAGCTATCCTACCCACAGTGCAGGCCATGTAACAAAATGCGGTCACCTTCCGGGAGGATGCATCATGGCTGTAACGGGGATCAATCGAAACGCCCAATGCATCGTACATCACGACCGTCCGGCCGCCGCGCGCTGCGGGACGTGCCACAGGCCCATCTGTTCCGAGTGCGTGGTGAGTGTCGGCGCGGGGAAGTTCTGCAGCCACGAATGCGCCCAGAAGGCGGAGGATTTCCGCAAACGCTTCCGCACGGTCAAGCAGGGGAAGAGCATTTTTGCCAGGCTGGTGGGCACCGTTGTCTGGGTGGCCATCGTCGTGGCCTTGCTTGGGATCGTCAACAAATACGTTACGCCGATTCCAGTGCTCAAACCTTACCTCGACAAACTGCCGTTCCTGGGCGCGCAGAAGAACAACACGTCGAATGCGCCCAATGCGCCTGCTCCGCCCCAAACGCCCAATGCGCCTGCTGCGCCGAATGCGCCCGGCAACCCCAAGACTCCGACCGCGCCGGCCCCGTCGAATCTGCCGCTGTAGGGGCGGTACGGAGAAGGAGCCAGGCTGGGACCTGACCCCTTCTCTGCCACAGTGGCGGAACAGGCGGGAATGCTCCAATCGCACCTGTTTGCGGTTGCTTCGTCTCTTTGACTTCCCGTCCCCTCCGTGCTAAAGTCCAGTTTTCGGCATCTCTTCTTCGTAAAGTGCGAGTACCATGGCAGAAAAGTCCTCCATACAACAAAGGAAAAGCGACCACCTCGCGATCTGCCGCGAGCGCGACGTCGAGTTCCACAGCAAGAGCAGTTGGCTCGAACACGTGGAACTCCTCCATCAGGCGCTTCCCTCCTTCTCTCCCCGTGAAGCGGACCTGAACGTGCGCTTTCTCGGCCGCGACCTGGCCGCGCCATTCCTCATCGGCGCCATGACCGGCGGCACTCAGGAGGGGGGGCGCATCAACCGCGCGCTCGCCCGAGTCGCCTCGGAAATGGGAATTGGCCTGGCGCTGGGGAGCCAGCGCCCGATGCTCGAAGAGCCGCGGCTCAAGGCGACCTTCGCCGTGCGCGATGTCGCGCCCGATATCCTTCTCCTGGGAAACATCGGCCTCTCCCAGGCGGTGGCGCTGTCGCCGAAACGCGTCGTTGAATTGATGAAGAGCGTCGGCGCGGATGGAATCTGCCTGCACCTGAACGCCGCGATGGAAATGTCTCAGGCGGAGGGGGACGAGCCGCGTGGCCGCTCGGAGGGGGCCATCCGCCGTCTCGCCCAGGCGTTGGGCGAGCGGTTGATTGTGAAAGAGACCGGTTGCGGCATGGCGCGCGAGACAGCGGCGCGCCTTGGACGCCTCGGGGTGCGGACGCTTGATGTCGCCGGCGCGGGGGGTACCTCATGGGTGCGCGTGGAAAATCTGCGGCGCGGCGTCCCAGTGGGACGCGACGAACTGGAGGAATGGGGCATTCCGACCGCCGCTTCGCTGATCGAAGTGCGCTCCCTGAGCGGTGCGCCGCGCGCACCTGAGCTGCGCGTCATCGCCTCCGGCGGGCTGCGGAGCGGCATGGACTTGGCCAAATCCATCGCCTTGGGCGCCCAACTCGGTTCCGCCGCGCTGCCCGTGTTGCGCGTACTGCACCACGCCGGCGAAGAAGGGTTGCGAAGCTGGGTCGCCGGAATGCTTGCCGAATTGCGATGCGTCATGGTCCTGTGCGGATGCCGCGACCTGGCGGCGCTGCGACGCGCGCCGGTCGTCCTGTCGGGTCCTTTGCGGAACTGGGCTGAGCAGAGGCGTGTTAGGAGAAGCTCACGTGGATAAGCCCACCGACGACAATTTCTCGCGCCTCCCCGGATTCTACAAGCTTTCCATCAGTGAGCGCCTCGACGTGCTCAGCGCGCGAGTTCACCTCACCCGGGAGGAGCGTTACCTCCTGACGGGGGAACCCTTGTCGCTGGCGATCGCCAACCAGATGGTGGAGAACCTGGTTGGCGTGTTCGGCATGCCGATGGGAATTGCCGCGAACTTCCGCATCAACGGACGCGACATCCTCGTGCCGATGGTGGTGGAAGAAGCCTCCGTGATCGCCGCCGCAAGTCACGTCGCCAAGCTCGTGCGCGAGCACGGGTCCCTGACCGCCTCCTCCAGCGACCCCGTCATGATCGGGCAGATTCAGATCGTAGACATCGCGGACCCCGCGGCGGCCCGGCAGAAGATTCTCGACGCGCGCGCCCGCATCCTGGCGATCGCGAACGAACAGGACCCCGTCCTGTCCGAGATGGGCGGGGGGGCCAGGGATGTTGAAGTGCGCGTGCTGGAAACCCCGCGCGGCGCGATGATCGTCGTGCATCTTCTGGTGGACGTGCGCGACGCCATGGGGGCCAATGCCGTCAATACGATGTGCGAGGCGCTCGCGTTGTATCTGGAGGGGCTGTCGGGGGGCAAGGTGCTGCTGCGCATCGTCAGTAACCTGGCCGACCGGCGTCTGGCGCGCGCGCGGCTGGAGGTCGCCCCCGCCGCCTTCGATGAGCACAACTGGAAGGGGCAGGAGGTGGCGGAGGGGCTGGTCAATGCGTACGCTTTTGCGCAGGCCGATCCCTACCGGGCCGCCACGCACAACAAGGGAGTGATGAACGGAGTGGACGCGGTGGTCATCGCCACCGGCAACGACTGGCGCGCTGTGGAAGCCGGCGCGCACGCCTATGCCGCCCGTTCGGGCAAGTATGGCCCCCTGACGACCTGGGAGATCGGGCCGGAAGGGCGGCTGGTGGGGAACATCGAACTGCCCATGTCCGTGGGACTCATCGGCGGTGCGACGAAGGTGCATCCGACCGCGCGCCTGGCGTTGAAGATTCTGGGCGTGAAATCCGCCCGCGAGTTGGCGGAGGTGATCGCGGCGGTCGGGCTGGTCCAGAACCTTGCGGCCATGCGCAGCCTCGTGACCGAAGGAATCCAGAAGGGGCACATGATCCTTCACGCCCGCAATGTGGCCATCTCAGCAGGAGCGGTGGGGGAGACGGCGACCGTCGTGGCTAACCAGATGGTGCGCGAAGGGAAGATACGCTTTGACCGCGCCAAACAAATCCTGCGGCACGTCCTCATGGCTGCGGAGAAGAAGGTACGCACGATCGAGACGCGGATGAGCCACGAGGCACCGAAGCCGCCCCCAACCCCAAAGAATGACGAATGACGAAGCTCGAATGACGAACTAACGTTCAGGCGCGGCGAAGAGTTGTCCCCCTGTTTCGTCATTCGTCATTCGTCATTTCGCCTGTGGGTGCTCCGCCTTCTTGCCCGACGGGACCAACTCCAGGCGCATCTTATCTCCGGAATGGACGCGCGCGAATAACTTGGCATCCCCTTCCAGCGTGCCCAGCAGGTTCACCGGGCTGTACGGCTCCTGCCCGAAGAAGATGCAGAAGGCGTGCCCCGGAGCCCAATAGGCTATCGTGCCGGAAGGCACCTCCGCGTGCGCGTTCTCCTCCGGCATCTTCACGGGGATTTCGAAATAGACCTCCTCCCCCCAAATCTGCGCGTGCGACTCGGCGGGCAGCGCCTTCAGCAGTTTCTTCGCCGTCTCGGAGTCGTTGAGCGTGGCCGTCATGGAGATTCCGGCATCTTCGGCGACGATTCGCAGCTTGTGCATTCTCCCCTCCCACCATATTGCTGGATGGCCCTGGGATTCCTCACCGAAGAGGTGAGGAATCCGGGCTAGATAAGGTGCCCGAGCTTCTGACGCTTCGTGTCGAGGTAACGTTCGTTCTCCGGGTTCGACGCGATGATGATCGGCATGCGCTCGACGATCTCCAGACCGTACGCGGCGAGCGCTTTGTACTTCCGCGGGTTGTTCGTCAGAAGCCGCAACTTGCGCAAGCCCAGGTCCGACAGGATTTGCGAGCCGATCCCGTAGTCCCGCTCGTCGGCGTCGAATCCAAGATACTCGTTCGCCTGCACCGTATCCATCCCCTGTTCCTGTAGGGTATAGGCGCGCAGCTTGTTCTCCAGCCCGATACCCCGCCCTTCCTGGTGCATGTACAGGACGACCCCGATGCCGGCCTGCTCGATCATCTGCATTGCATGGTGCAGTTGCGCGCCGCAGTCGCAGCGCATGGAGCCCAGGGTGTCCCCCGTGAGGCACTCGGAATGCACTCGCACCAGCACCGGCTCGTTGTGTATCTTGGCCTCTTTGCCGCCCGACGGGCCGATATCGCCCTTACACAGCGCGAGATGGAGGTCGTCGTCCACTGTCGTGCCGTAGAGGTGGCACGTGAAGTCCCCCCAGAGAGTGGGGAGGCGGCAGGTGACGCGGTGCTCCACCAGGCGCTCCTTGAGCCGGCGATAGCGGATGACGTCCTCCATGGAGCACATCTTCATCGTGTGCTTCTTGCAGAACTCCTCCAGTTGCGGCACGCGCGCCATCGTGCCGTCCTCGTTCATGATCTCGCAGATCACCGCGACTGGCTTGAGTCCCGCCATGCGGCACAGATCCACCGAGCCTTCGGTCTGTCCGGCGCGGACCAGGCTGCCGCCCTTGCGGGCGCGCAAGGGGAAGACGTGGCCGGGACGCGCGAAGTCCTCGGGGCGGGCGTTGTCGTCGGCCAGCGCCCGGATGGTGTGGGCGCGGTCGGCGGCGGAGACGCCCGTCGTGGTGCCGATGCGCGAATCCACGGTGACGGTGAACCCGGTGCCCAGCGCGGAGGTGTTCTCCGTGGTCTGCATCGTGAGGCCGAGGTGCGCCGCGCGCTCCGGCGGCATGGGCACGCAGATCAGCCCCCGCGCCTCCTTCAGCATGAAGTTGACCGTCTCGGGGGTGATGAACTCGGCGGCCATCGTCAGGTCGCCCTCGTTCTCGCGGCGCGCGTCATCCACCAGAATGACCATGCGCCCGGCGCGAAGCTCCTCGAAGATTTCTTCGATTGGGCTGAAGTTGTTCATTTTGAGGGACCACCGACAAAACCGCGTGAACCGTCTCTATAGAACCGAGTATATAGCAAGAGGTTGCAGCGGTCAACGAGGAAGGGTCGGGAGAAATGTGGATATGGTGGAGCGCGTCGTTCGACCCCGAGGCTCTCGACGGGCTGTCCTCAGCGCGCTTCATTGCCCCGGGGGTGCCAGCATCGTCGGCAGGTTCTCCTTCAACGCTTCATCAACAGACGCGCCCGCGGCCAGGCGGACCAGCCTCCCGCCGGACTGCGCCGCCAGTTCTTCAGCTTGGGAGGAAGCCTCCTTCGTACCTTTGACCAGGAACAGCCCGCGGATTCCCTTTTCCTTCATCAGCCGCGCTTGATCCAGAATGGCGGGATCCGGCTTCCAACCTTCGCTAACCAGAATGATGATGCGGCGGCTGCCGGGGAACTGATCCAGTGCGCGAATGGCCATCCCCAGGCAATCGCGCAGGTCCCCTCCGAACCGGCGTCCAGTCGGCGGCTTGCCTATTGTAGCGCCGGTGGCCGAGGGCATGAATTGTAGTGTGAAGCTGCGGAGGTAGACCGGGGCTTCCGCTTCGCAATACGCCACAGCGTCGAACGGTCGAAGAAGATTCCCCAACGCGCCCCCAAATGCGGTAACCCATTCGACATCGTCTGCGGTCACGAAGAGTCGGACGACGCGCGGCGGTTCAATGACGACGACCACCGTCTCCGGTGGCAGACTCGGTGATCCCGCCTGCTTCCACGCCGCCGTCCAGAAGGAGGCCAGCGCGGTAGCGGCCAGTTCCATTCGCTTCTGGAGCAGCTCCCCGCAGCCGCGCTCCAGTTCGGCGTAATACAACTCGCTGTCGAGCGGCGCGGCCTTGCGCGCTGCCGTATCGGCTTTCAGCAAGGCGGGGCAGAATGTCCAACTATCTTCGATGGTCTTGAAGGCCCATTCGACCGGGGCGTTGACCTCGAAAGGCTTTCCGGCCCGGATGTGCGACGTGGAGTGGTACCGGGGGAGCATCTCGATTTCGATGCGCAGGTGTATTCCCTTATTCCCCGTCTCCTGCCCGTCGTAGTTGACCGTGGCGTGCAGCGGCATCGTTGCGTCGGAGACGAAGTGCGCCAGATGCGCCGCCGCCAGGCGCGTCTCCTCATAGTCCTTCATGGTCAGCGCGTTGGCCAGCCGGTTGAACTCGCGCTCGATGGCCCATGGCAGCAGGCCGCGCTGCGCCATGACATCCGCGCCGAACTTCGCCTCCGCCTGCTTGCGGTCGTGTGGCAAAGCCGAGAAGGGGGGCTGACCGAAGGTGTCAATGTCGAGGAAATGCTCCGCCTTCTGTTCCTGGGTGCGGTTCGGGATGTAGTCCGGGTCGGTGGAATGGAAAGCGATGTATTCGCTGTTCGCCAGGAAGAAGGGGCGCATCTTGTCGGACACGACAACCGCCGCGCCCCGGGCAATCGCGCGGTGCGTTTCATCACCCCAGGCCATCCCCACGCGCGGCGGGAGCAGGGTGAGAAGGGCGGCGAGGAGAAGGCCGTAGGAACGCGGCAGGTATTGTCTCATGGCGGTCTTTGCGAGAGAGGTTAAATGATAAATGACGAAGCCCGAATGACGAAGGAATATCCTCATTACCCAATTACCCAATCGCCCAGTCTTCAGCGGCGGGTGACTGGGAGATTGGGCAATTGGGTGATTGAGAGATCTTACGTCTCTTTCGTCATTTGCGCTTCGTCATTCGTCATTACTATCGATAGCGTCCGAACAGCCCCGGCTTGCTGACGCCCTTGACCGCCGCGTCCTCGTCGTCGAAGATGTCAATCAGCTTGTCGAGCCGGGTGATCTTGAAGACCTGCATGATGTCCGGATTGATGGCGCAGAAGGCCATGCGACCCTTGTTCGACGTCATCTTCTTGTTCAGGGCGATCAGCTTTCCCAGCACCGCGCTGCTGAGGAACTTGATCTTCGAGAAGTTGACCACCAGGCGCGCTTTCCCCTCTTTGTCCACGAGGTCATTCAGCTCCTGTCCCAACTGCTGGACATTCATTTCATCCAGGACTTGAGAGGTCAGGAAGTTGACGACGCACACGTCGCCGATCTGGGCCGCCATAATGAGAGAGTTGCGTTGCTCCATTGCCCTGTCTCCAATGCAGCTGCTTGCCAAAGGGGCGTGCCGTGAGTAGTTCCGCCTGTCGCACGCGCAGTATAATACCAGTCACCCGAAACCCTGTCAATCAATCCATTGTTGACACTCTGCGCCGCCACTGGTATCATCAGATTATCAGTCCACGTCGGGGGATGCGCTCGCCGGCCTCCAGAAGGGGCGGCGAGCGTTATGCTTATGATACACGGCATCTCCCGAAGCGGCCGGAGAACCTTCCCATGAAGTACCGAGCCATCATCCGACACGGCGCCATGAGCCATGTGGACAACTTCCGCGCCGATTTCAGCGGCCTGCGGATGGGGGACCACTGCGTCATCCGCACCGAGCGCGGTATCGAGCATGGCCGAATCCTCAGCCCCGTCGAGGCGTATACCGAAGAGGACAAGGATGTGGGGATCGTCGGGGAGATCGTCCGCCGCATGAGCCCCGAGGATCTCAAGAAACTCGCGGAAATCCAGGACGTGTTCCAGCCCAAGGAGTTCGATTTCTGCAAGAAGCAGATCATCCAACGCCAGTTGCCCATGAAGCTGGCGAGCGTCGAGCACCTGTTCGGCGGCTCCAAGGTCATCTTCTACTTCCTGGCCGAGGGGCGCGTGGACTTCCGCGAACTGGTGAAGGACCTCGCCCAGGAATACCACACGCGGATCGAAATGCGCCAGATCGGCGTGCGCGACGAGGCGCGCCTCCTGGCCGACTACGAGCATTGCGGCCGCGAACTCTGCTGCAAGACGTTCATCAAGAACCTCGAACCTGTGACGATGAAGATGGCCAAGAACCAGAAGGCCACACTGGACCCCACCAAGATCTCCGGCCGCTGCGGGCGGCTGATGTGCTGCCTGCGGTTCGAGGACCGGACCTACGAGGACCTGCGCGCCAACCTGCCCGAGTGCGGTTGCCGCGTCTGCACCTGCTCGGGCGAAGGGTGCGTCGTCGGGCAGGACCCGGTGACTCAGCAGGTGACGGTGGAACTGGCCGACAAGCAGCGCGCCTCGTTCCCCGCCGCCGAGGTCAAGGTCCTGTCTGGGCCGCCCGCCAAGCCACCACAGGACCAGGACAAAGAAAATGACGAAGCCCGAATGACGAATGACGAAGGAAACACAAAATGACGGGAGCGGGCGCATTAGCAAAAAGTGCGATGCGGGCAATGGGTGACTGAGACATTTGGACATTCATTCGTCATTAGGATTTCGTCATTCGTCATTCCAGGCATGTCCGGCGCAAGTCCGGTCTTGCACGAATAGAGCAGGGTTAAAGTGAAGCACGACACTAGTTACTACGTTACGACCCCCATTTACTACGTCACCGACCAGCCGCACATCGGCAATTCGTATCCGACGATCGCCGCCGACATCCTCGCGCGATACCACCGCCAGTGCGGCTACGACGTGCATTTCCTCACCGGTACCGACGAGCATGGCCTGAAGGTGCAGCGCGCCGCACAGGAGCACGGCGTCACCCCCCGGCAGCACGCCGACAATGTCGTCCAGCGCTACCACGCTGCGTGGAAATTGCTGAATATCAGCCATGACGATTTCATCCGCACGACCGAAGAACGCCACGAGCGCGTCGTGCAGAGCATCTTTCAGAAACTCCTCGACAGCGGGGACCTCTACCTGAGCGAGTATCGCGGCTGGTATTGCGTCCCCTGCGAAACATTCCTGACCGGCAGCGAAGAGCAGAAGCCCAAGTGCCCCGACTGCGGCCGCCCGACGGAATGGTACTCCGAACCGACCTACTTCTTCCGCCTCAGCAAGTACCAGGAGCGCCTGCTCAAACTGTACGAGGAGCATCCCAGCTTCGTCCGCCCGGAGTTCCGCCTCAACGAGGTCAAGTCCCGCGTGCGTGAGGGGCTGCGCGACCTGAGCGTCACCCGCACGTCGCTGGAATGGGCCGTCCCGCTCCCGTTCGACCCGACGCACCGCTCCTACGTCTGGATAGACGCGCTCATCAATTACATCTCCGCCATCGGATACGGCTGCAATGAGGAGGAGTTCCGCAGGCGCTGGCCGGCGGACGTCCACATCATCGGCAAGGACATCATCTGGTTCCACGCGGTCATCTGGCCCGCGCTGCTCATGGCCATCGGCGTCGAGCAGCCGAAGATGGTCTTCGCCCACGGCTGGTGGACGCACAACGGCGAGAAGATGAGCAAGAGCAAGGGGAACTTCGTCAAACCCGATGAAGTGGCCGCGCAATACGGAGTGGATGCCGTGCGCTACTTCGTCATGCGCGAACTGACCTTCGGCCTCGACGGCGATTATCGCGACGCCGCGATGCTCCAGCGCTACAATTCCGAACTGGCCGGCGACCTGGGCAACCTGGTTTTCCGCACACTCTCCATGATCGAACGCTATTTCGACGGCGTCGTGCCCGACCCCGCCTCCGAGCCGGCCGGCCCGCTGGCCGAGGCTGCGGCGACGCTCTATGCCGATGTCAATGCCTGCATGACCTCGCTTCAATTCAGCCGCGCGCTGGAGCGCATCTGGGAATTCGTCCGCCGCGCCAACACCTATGTCGAGGAACGCAAACCCTGGCAGCTCAACAAGGAGGGGGCGCGCGAGAAGCTGGGCGCGACGATGTACCACCTGGCCGAGGCGCTGCGCATCCTTGGCCTGCTCATTGAACCGTATATGCCGGCCTCCGCGGAGGCGATTCGCAAGCAACTCGGCCTTCCTGCCGAGACCCGCGTGCTTCAGGAAGCGCTGCAATGGGGTGGCCTGCCGAAGGGCGTCCGCATCCGGCGCGGCGATCCGCTCTTCCCGAAGAAAGAATAGATACGCCATGTTGCACCGCGGAGGCGCGGAGTGCGCAGAGCACACAGCAACGGACGAACGGCTTGGACAAGATAACAAGATAACGCAAGATGACGGAGGTGAGATCTTGTTGACCATTTCGTGCATGATGTTGTTGACTATCTTGTGAATCCTGTTATTTTGTCCGCCGCCGTTGTTGCCGTTCTCTGTGTTCTCCGTGTCTCTGCGGTGGATGCCGTTGCTGTTAGAAGGAGACGCAAGCCGCATGAGCGAACTCGCCAATGAAAGCCCCGCTTCCTCCCCGAAGGAGGCGGTGGACCTGGAGACGGCCATCCGGCGCCGCATCCTGTCGAAGGACGCGCGCTATCAGGTGGCCGCCTACCTATTCCTGTACGAGGCGCTCGCCTACACGCAGAAGAAACTCGGGCGCGACGACCCCTCCCTGGAACCGGCCGCGCGGCATCTCACCGGGCAGGAACTCCTCGAAGGAATCCGCCAGTACGCGCACCAGGCGTTCGGCCCGCTCGCGCCTACCGTCTTCCGTAGTTGGGGGGTCCGCAGCACGGCGGACTTCGGCGAGATCGTCTTCAACCTCGTTGAAAACGACCTGCTGGGCAAGACCGATGAGGACCGGCGCGAGGACTTCGCCAACGGGTTCAACTTCGAAACCGCTTTCGAAGGACCACCCGAGGCGGAACCGGAGACGGACTGACTCTGCGTATGTGGCACAGCCGCCCTCGGCTGTGCGGAACCGTATAGACCGCTCCCCAACCCGAAGGGAACTTCATGCACGCGGAACACAAAGGACTCGTCATCTCCGTCCCCTGGCCGCTGAGGCTCTTCGGGGAGTACCAGGACTTCCTTGAGCTTCCCTGCGTCGTCATGGCGGCCGATTTGCGCACGGCGATTGTCGCGACACCCGCGGAAGGGGAACTCTCCAGCATCGCCGCGCCCGGCCTCGCCAAGCCGCTCTCCGTCAAACTGGACGCTTCCGTCAACCTTCCCGCATTGCCCGGCTTTGCCGCCGCGCTGCGGGCCGTCGCCGGGCGCGGCCACCCTCTGACCGGTGCCTATGACTTTCGCGTCGTCACCAATGCCCCCTGGTTCGACCGCCTGCCCGAAAGCCCGGCGCTGCTGGTCGGATGGATCGGCATCTTTCTGGCGCTCAACGAGGCGCTCGTAGAGTTAAGCGGACAGGAACTGGCGGACATCGCCATAGCGGCCCGGCGGGATGAGCCGGTCTTTCGCCGCCAGATTCCTGAACTGTACGCCACGACGCTGGGTGGCACGCTGCGAATGCAGCCGGGGGACGCGCTGGCGGCAAAGCCGCTCGAACGCAGCATGCCGGGAATCGTCATCGGGAGCATTCCGAATAGCACAGGGGACGCGTTGGCCGCGCCCATCGCGGAGATGCTCAAGGCGCTTCTGGCGCTGAAGCAGTCCGGCGCGGCGTTCGACGTTCGCAAATCCACTCTGGAGGAGGTCGTGCCGCTGCTCCGCAAGATCAGCGACGCCGAGGCGGGGCTGGTCTATGCGCAGGTGCGCCTGCGCGACATCTGCCGCGAGGCGGTCGAGACGCTGGAGTTCGAGGAAGGTTTCGACGACGACAAACTGGGGGAGTTGCTGGAGGAATCGCAGGCGGTCCTGGGCGACTACCTCGGCCTGCGCGACGAGCGCATTGACGCGCTGATCGCCGCGGCGGTGGCAGGGGGCGCATTGGGCTGCAAGATCATCCCCGGCTGCGCCTCATTCCTCGCCTTTGCCGGAGGCCGCGCCGACGAAGTCCTCAAAGCCATCCGCGACGTCGGCGGCCATGCCCGCCTCGCTAACGCCACCGACGGCATCCGCATCGAAGAACACGGATGCGGGTGCGGGGGGCAGCATTAACGACGGGCTCACGCAAAGACGCAAAGGCGCAAAGAACAGCGAACCGTAGAATGAAGTTAAACAATCTTGGGCCCGAGTTCTTCTCGCGGACGCCTTCTGAACAACCACAACAGAAGAAGGTTCAAGTTCAGGATCAGGCACCCAAAGAACATCCTGCGGGCCATTTCGCCGGTATCAAGAATCATTCCACCGAAGCCAAATACGAGTACCGCTTCCGCCACGAACAACCCCTTGAACACGGGCGGCAAGCCAGTTGAAGCGGAACCATCGAACGGTTTTCTCAAACGGAACATGCCGAGAACTGCGATGGCCGCGCCCACGATAATCGTCATTGCCCAACCGCCCACCGCCGGGTAAATGCGCCATGCGGGCGTTCCGTATGGGTGTTTGACATAATTGAGTGACTCGGCAAACGCCCATAGGCCGACCAAGAACAACAGAATTCCGTGAATCATTAGTGCCCCGGTTGCCCCGCGCGTCATGTGACTAGTGAACACTCTCATCCTGCCGCTCCACCTATGTCCCCCGTGCTATTGCAAGGTATCGTTATGGGTGAGAGAAGTCAAGCAGTGGGAATGTTGGAGACAGGATATATCGGAAAGCCGTTGTTCTTTGCGGCTTTGCGTCTTTGCGTGAGCCCAGTTGTTTCATTAAAACAAGCGAGCCGACTTCAGCTGTACCGGCGCAAGAGGGGCTCATGCGCCGGCCATGGGGTATGCTGAAGCCGGCTCAAACTAGATACTAGAAACTGGAAACTGGAAACGGCAACGACGGCATCCGCCGATTGCGCCGATCTCCGCTGATTTCAGTCATACACTTTCCGTAATCTGCGCAATCTGCGAAATCTGCGGATGACTCTTCGTCCGTTGTTCTCTGCGATCTCCGCGTCTCTGCGGTGAACAACCCCCGTCAGATCTTTTTCCAGTGCGGCGTGTCCGGCAGGAGCTTGTCGAATTCGGCAATCAGCTTCTGTTCATAGGCTCCAGCGTACGCGCCGGAGAGGAATTTGTCCAGCCCCTCTTCGTAGAATCGCTGCCAGGAGGTCTCCTCGGCGCCGGGGTTGATCGGGAAAAAGAGGGCGCTATTGGCGCGCGCGGCCTTGAAATCGCCCGGCGCGTCGCCGATCATCAGAATCCTGCTCTTGTCGTACTTCCCTTCGGTGGCGTACTTTATGTGCTCGGACTTGCTCCCCATCTCCTGTCCGGCGATGAGGCTGACGTAGCCGTCAATGCTGTGTTCCTTCCACTCGCGCACGAGCGCCTCGGTGGGGGTCTGGCTGACGACGATCATATCCGCCCTAGGCTTCGCCTTCTCCAGCGACTCGCGGACGAACGGGAAGGGGGGCACGTCGTGGACCATATGGGCGATGCAGTCGTTGACCGCCTTCGACCAGCCGAGCGCCTCCTCCAGTTCCTGCTTCGCCGGCCCGGTCGCCTGCGCGATGGCCGCCTTGAGCGTGTCGTTGCTCAGCACCTTGTTGGCCTTGACGAACTCCTTGATGTGCTTCCCCTCGGTGATTTTCGCGCCGCGCCGCTGGACCTCTTCGCGGTCGCGCAACAGGTCAATCACGCGCACCACCGCCTCCCAACGGTTGCAGCCGCGCCACTTCGAGTACAGGTTCACGAAGTCCCACGCCTCGCGGGTGTACTTGCTCACCGCCTGGCAGTGGAACCTCTCGACAAAGTTCGGGCAGAAGCACTCCTTGTGTTTGATCTCCATCGTGTCGAAGGCGCAGCCGTCGGAGTCAATGCCGATGAAGAAGTCGTGCTTCCTGGGCAGCGCCTGAAGCTGTTCGTGGTGCGCGGCGGCCATGCGAAGTTCCTCCACTATGAGTGTTGAGAAAGGGCGCAGCATGCTGCGCCCCTACAAGCAATTCAGATGTTAAACGCCAGATACCCGCCATCCACAGGCAGGGTAACGCCGGACACGAAGCCTGCCGCCTGGTTCGACATCAGGAAGATCACCGCGCCGCAAAGCTCGTGCGCCTCGCCGAAGCGCCCGTAGGGCGTGTGCGCAATTACGGCCTGCCCGCGCGGGGTGAGCGACCCGTCCGGGTTGAGCAGCAGCGCGCGGTTCTGATCGGCGATCAGGAAGCCCGGCGCGATGGCGTTGACGCGGATGCCGTACGGGGCCAGTTCCTTCGCCTGCGCGACGGTCTGGTTCATCACCCCCGCCTTGGCCGCGCTGTACGCATAGACGCCCGAAAGGGGGTTGAACGAGGACATGGAGGCGATGTTGATGACGCTCGCCTTGATCTTCTTTTCGATCCAATACTTGGAGAAGTGCTTGATCGGCAGGATGCAGCCGGCCAGCAGGTTCAGCTTGAGGACGAACTCCACGTCCTCGGCCTTGACGTCCTGGAGCGTGCTCTTGCCGCGGTTGCCTCCCGCGCCGTTGATGAGGATGTCCACCTGTCCATAGAGCTTGACGGACTTTTCAATGGCGGCCTTGATGGACTCTTCGTTCATCAGGTCCACCTGGACGGAATTGACGCGCTTATCGCCCTTGATCGTCTTGCGGATCTTGGCAACCTTTTCGTCGAGCGCTTCCTGGCGAATGTCCCAGAGAATCACGTTGGCCCCGGCCGCGGCCAGCGCCTCGCCCATCAGGCTGCACAGCACGCCGCCGCCGCCGGTCACGACGGCGGTGCGACCTTCGAGGCTGAACATTGACGTAATGTAGTCACTAATTGGACCGCACATGCAAGACTCCTTAACAGATCAATAGCGAATGAAGAATAGCGAATTGACAGTTGCGAATGGGCATTCGCAATTTGTCCGTTATCACACCGTATAGGTCGACGCGCTGGTCGTTCCTCCGTGTCCGGTCCAGTTGGTATGGAACACCTCACCGCGCTTCTTGTCCACGCGCTCGTAGGTGTGTGCGCCGAAGTAGTCGCGCTGCGCCTGGAGCAGGTTCGCCGGCAGCCGCTTGCAGCGATAGCCGTCGAAGAACGTCAACGCGGCGCTCATCGTGGGCACGGGGATGCCGTACTTGGTGGCCTTGATGACCACGTTGCGCCAGGACTTGTCGGCCTTGAGGACGGCGTCGGCGAAGAACGGGTCGAGCAGCAGGTTGGTGAGGTCCGGCTTGCGGACGTACGCCTCCTTGATCTTCCCGAGGAAGATGGAGCGGATGATGCAGCCGCCGCGCCACATCAGGGCGATCCCGCCGTAGTTCAGGTTCCACTTGTACGTCTTGGCGGCGGAGCGCATGAGCTGGAACCCCTGCGCGTAGCTGATGATCTTGGAGGCGTACAGCGCGCGGCGGAGGTCTTCGAGCATCGCCTGCTTGTCGCCGCGAATCTTCTTGGGGCGGCCTTTGAGCGCCTTGGACGCCGCCACGCGCTCTTCCTTGATGGCGGAGAGGCAGCGGGCGAAGACCGCTTCGCCGATGAGCGTCAGCGGCTGCCCTTCGTCGAGCGCCGCCAACACCGTCCACTTGCCCGTTCCCTTCTGCCCCGCCGTGTCGAGGATCAGGTCCACTACGGCCTGCCCCTGCTCGTCCTTGTAGGCGAGGATGTCGCGAGTGATCTCGATGAGGTAGGACTTCAACTCCGCCTCATTCCACGCCTTGAAGACCTCGTGCATCTCCTCGTTGGTCATGCCGAGGCCCTGCTTCATGATCTGGTACGCCTCGCAGATCATCTGCATATCGCCATACTCGATGCCGTTGTGGACCATTTTGACGAAGTGCCCCGCGCCGTTCTCGCCGACCCAGTCGCAGCACGGCTCGCCGTCCTCGGTTTTGGCGCAGATTTTCTGGAAGATATCCTTGACGTGCGGCCATGCGGCGGGGCTGCCGCCGGGCATCATGGAAGGGCCTTTGAGCGCCCCCTCTTCGCCGCCGGAGACGCCCGTGCCGATGTAGAGCAACCCCTTGCTCTCGACCAACTGCGTGCGCCGGATAGTGTCCGGGAAGTGGCTGTTGCCCCCGTCAATGATGATGTCGCCTTGCTCCAGAAGGGGGATCAACTGGCCGATGAGGTCGTCCACCGCTTCGCCCGCCTTGACCAGCAGCACGATCTTGCGCGGGCGGTTCAGGCCCGCGACAAATTCTTGCATCGTGTGGTAGCCGGTGATGCTCTGCCCCTTGGCGCGGCCGTTCACGAAGGCATCCACCTTCTCGACGGTGCGGTTGAAGACGGCGACGGAGAACCCCTTGCTCGCCATATTCAGCACCAGGTTCTCTCCCATCACCGCCAGGCCGATAAGGCCTACGTCTTGCTTTGCCATAATGATTCAATCTCCGGTAGAAAAGGGTCGTTGGAGCGCTGCGGACAATGCTCGCCTCAGAATGGGTAATATGACGGACGCGCGCCGCTAAGTCAAGTGAGCGATGAAGCGAAGCATCTGCGTTGTGTCCACAGGTAGGGGCGTAGCATGCTACGCCCCCACAACAGATGCGCTTCTGTCGTGGATGAAAGTTGGCCGTTGACCGTCGGATCAGGTGCGCCGTGCGCACCGCGTTGAACGTTGAGTCCGTTCTTTCATTCTGCTATCCTACGCCGCATGAATTGCATTGTCGTCATGCCCACCTACAACGAGCGCCCGAACATCGCGGCCGTCATCGCCGCCGTGCTGGCGAACGGGCCGGAGTGGCGCGTCCTGGTCGTGGATGACAACTCCCCTGACGGAACCGGGCAAGTCGTGGATCAACTCGCCGCCGCTGAACCGCGAATCCGCGTCCTGCACCGGGCCGGCAAGCTGGGCCTCGGCACGGCGTACCGGGACGGGCTGACACTGGCGCTGAAGTCGAAAGGCGGTGTGGCACAGCCGCCCTCGGCTGTGAGTAACGTGGCGGAGGCACCCTCACCTAGGAATGGACAGCCGGGGGCGGCTGTCCCACATTTCTTCGACAGCCCTGCCGACTACATTTGCACCATGGACAGCGACTTCTCGCACAACCCGGCGGTCCTGCCGGAGCTACGGCGACTGGCCGAGGCGCACGGCGCGGCGCACGGGTCGCGCTACGTGGCGGGGGGGGCGGTTCAGGACTGGGGTTTGACGCGCAAATTCAACAGCGCGGTGGCGAACATCCTCACGCGCCTGCTCTTTGGGGTCAACCTGCGGGACTGCACCTCCGGCTTCCGCTGCTACCGGCGGGATGTCCTGGAGCGTCTGGAAGTCGCCACCCTCACCGCGCGCGGCTACGCCGTCCTGGAGGAACTGCTCTACCGCTGCTCCCGCATCGGCGTCAAACCCGCCGAATTCCCCATCACCTTCGTGGACCGGAAAGCGGGGGAGTCCAAAATCAACGCCGGCGAATCCTTCCGCGGACTCACCATGCTGCTGAAACTGAAACTGCGAGGATGGCGAGCGCGGGGGTAGGCTGCTGCGTGGGTATCGGGGAAGACGCTGTCCGCTGACCGTGGATCTGTATTCAGGCCGCCGGCTTTGCGGCGGCTTTTTCGGCGGCGGGCTGGAGGATGATGGATTTCTGCGGGCATTTGGCGACGCAGATGCCGCAGCGGGTGCATTTCGCGTAGTCAATCACGGCGAGGTTGTTGACCACCGTGATGGCCTTTGCGGGGCAGTTCTTTTCGCAGATGCGGCAGGCGATGCACGCGATGGGGCAGACTTCTTTGGCGCGCTTGCCCTTGTCGAGGTTCCTACAGGCGACGAGGACCGTCTGCCCCTTCGGAACCATGGCGATGAGTTTCTTGGGGCACGCTTTGACGCATTTCCTACAGGAGCGGCACTTCGCCGCGTCCACCACCGCCAGCCCCTCCTCCGTGACGTGGATGGCGTCGAACGGGCAGACCCGGACGCAGCTTCCCAGCCCGAGGCAACCGTATTCGCAGCACTTGTCGCCGCCGAAAAGAAGGCTCGCGGCCTGACAGTTGTCCACGCCGACGTAATCGTACTTCATCTTCGCCGTCTTCCGGCCGGCTCGGCAGGCAACGAAGGCCACGACCTCCTCATGTTCTTTCGCAGCAATGCCCATCGCCTCCGCCAGTTTGGCGGCAACGGCCGCTCCTCCCGCAAGGCACCCCGTGGGTTCGGCGCCCTCTTTGCTGAGGGACTCCGCGAAGGCCAGGCAACCGGCGTGCCCGCACGCGCCGCAGTTCGCTCCCGGCAGGATGGCCATGAACATGTCCAGCTTCGGGTCCCCCTTGACCGCAAGGAACCGGTGCGACACCGAAAGCAGCAGCGCAAACGCGGTCCCCAGAAGGCCCAGGGCCAGGGACGCAACCAATATATCTTTGACGATGGGGTTCATAGTCCAAACAGTCCTTTGAATCCGAGAAATGCCAGAGACATCAGACTCGCCGTGATGAAGGCGATGGGGTGTCCTTTAAACAGGGTCGGCACGGGGGCGTGATCCACGACTTCACGGATCGCGGCGAACATGATGATGGCGGCGAAGTACCCGAGGCCCACACCTATAGTATACACGATACTCTTCACAAAACCGAGCTTGTAGTCAATGCAGAGGAAGGCCGCGGCGAGCACGGCGCAGTTGACGACGATCAGCGGAAGATAAATGCCCATCGCACGATACAACGGGGGGAACATTTTGCGGATGAACATCTCCTCCAACTGGACGAACGTGGCGATGGTCAGGATGAACGCCGCCGTGCGCAGGTAGGTGAGGTCGAGGGGGACCAGCAGATAGTGATAGACCGGCCAGGAGACCCCCGTGGCCATGACCATGACGAAGGTGACCGCCACGCCCATCCCGAAGGAGGTCTTGATGCTGTTGCTGACCCCGAAGAAGGAGCAGAGCGCAATGAACCGGATTAGCAGGATGTTGTTCACGATCATCGCGCTGACGAGGATCAGAAAGATGTTCAGGCTATCTGAGATCACGGTGCGTATCGCTCCTATCCATGCGGTTCATAGAAGGTAATCATGACTTTCCGATGGAGCGCGATGAGGAAGCCGATCACCAGGAACGCCCCCGGCGGGAGGATGAGAATGATGACGGGCTGGTACAGCGCCGGCATGAGCTGGTGGCCGAACACCGTCCCATTGCCCAGCAACTCCCGCACGCCTCCGATCATGGTGATGATCATCGTGAAGCCGATTCCCATGCCGATCCCGTCCATGAGAGAGGCCATGACCGTATTCTTGCTCGAGAACGCTTCCGCCCGGCCCATGACGATGCAGTTCACAACGATGAGCGGAACGAACACGCCGAGGGATTGCGAGAGCGCCGGGAAGTATGCTTTCAGACTGTAATCCACGATGGTGACGAAGGTGGAAATGACGGTGATGTACACGGGGATACGAACCTGGTTAGGCACCAGTTTCCGGATCGTGGCGACGACGACGTTCGAACCCAGCATGACGAAACTGAACGCCACCCCCATCCCCAGGGCGTCCGTCGCGCTGGTCGAGCAGGCGAGCGCGGCGCAAAGGCCGAGCATGATGACCAGGATCGGGTTCTCCTTGATGAACCCTTTGGTGAGTTCTTTCCAGAGCGCACTGAAACTGGTCTGGCTCACTTGGCCTCTCCCGGCTTCTCTGCGTTGAAAGAGTCCAGCATCGCGCGCACGGCGCGCGTCACGGCGCGAGAGGAAATCGTCGCGCCGGTAATGGCGTCAATCTGTCCGGTGGCGGAATCATCTTTCTTCAGGGCGATCTGCTCCGGGAGCTTATTTTTGAACTGATCCCTGAACTGCGCGGTGATTATCTTCGCGCCGAGGCCGGGCGTCTCGGTCTGGCTCAGGACCCGAAGCTCCGTAATGGCGCCGTCTGCGCCGGTTCCGAATGCCAGCGTGATCGGTCCGCTGTAACCCTGGACCTGCGTCATGAAGACGTGTCCCGCCTTCTCCTTCTTTCGGAGCGCTTCCCAGACTTTGTCCGGCGTGACAACAATGAACTCGTCCGCGCCCCCGGAGACCTCGCGAAGCGCGGCCTCTTTCGCCCGCTTCTCGTAGGTGGCAATAGGCTCTTTCGTCACGGCGTTCACCACCGCAAGACTCCCGGCGGCGAGCCCGCAGGCGATGAACAGCACGGACATCAGTTTGATGAACTCACGCATGACGGTTTTCGCTCTTTACCACGACCATGCTCTCTTGGTTCCAAACACCCGGGGTTGCAGGCACTTGTCAAGCAGCGGCACAAGGCAATTCATGAAGAGGATGGAATAACAGACTCCCTCCGGGAACCCTCCATAGGAACGAATCAGCGCCGTCAGAACGCCGCACCCGATGCCGAAAATCAGCTTCCCGTTCCCGGTGGTCGGACTGGTCACCAGGTCGGTTGCCATAAAGAATGCGCCCAGTATCAGCCCGCCGGAGAGCACCGCAGCTACCGGCTCCCGGCCCATGGGAATTGAGAGAAGGAAGACGGTTCCGATGAAGGTCAGCGGAATGCGCCAGTCAATGACCTTGTACACGAAGAGCAGGACCGCGCCCAGAAGCAGGGCGACCTTGCAGGTTTCCCCCAGAGAGCCGGGAATGTCCCCCAGCAACAGGTTCAGGTGGCTGTAGGCCGACTGCGCCGCGCCTTCGGCGTGCGCCGCCCCCTTGAGAACGCCCAGCGGCGTGGCGCCCGTGACGGCATCCGCCGTCATGGACGCACACGTCACGGCATCTACCGAACAGAAGGTTCTGACCGGCCTGGCCCAGGTGGTCATCGCCACCGGCCACGATGACAGAAGGAGCGCTCGCGCGGCCAACGCGGGATTGAAGATGTTGAACCCAAGCCCCCCGAAGAGTTGCTTGGCGACGAAGATTGCCAGGAACCCGCCGATCCCCACCATCCACAGGGGAGTCGTCGGGGGAAGCGTAAAGGCCAACAGGAGGCCTGTGACCGCCGCGCTGCCGTCCGTGATGGTGATCGCTTTGCGGAAGAGGAGGTTGCACAGATACTCGGTAAGAACGCAGGTGGCAACGCTGACGACGATAACCAGCAGGGCATTGAGACCGAAGAGATAGACTGATGCCAGCGTGGCAGGCAGGAGAGCGATGCACACGAGCTTCATCGTCGCGCTCGTGGCGAGCGGACGCCTGATGTGCGGGGAAGCGGAAACGACGAAGTTGTCCGCCATAACTCTTCCTCTTGCTCTCTACGGCTTCTTTGCCTTGCTCAGGCCCAGTTTGGCGTACTTGATCAAGTGGACCATAGACCGGTTGGACATGCACATATAGGCGCAAGCCCCGCATTCCATGCAGTCGCGCACGTGGAGCGCATCGCACTCCGCGAAAGCGTCCCGCTCGGCAAGATCCGCGATCCGGCAGGGCATCAGATGCATCGGGCAGACCTTCACGCAAGCCCCGCACTTGACGCAGGGGAAAGTCTTCCCAGCTTTCGGCTCATCGAGGACCAGAATTCCGCTCGTGCCTTTGAGGACCGGCACGTCCAGGGTATACTGAGCGATTCCCATCATGGGGCCGCCCATGAGTATCTTCATAGGATGGTCGCCGGGGACGATCCCTCCTGCGTACTGGATCACTTCGGCGAAGGACGTGCCGATTCGGACGACAAGATTCTTGGGATTTGCGATCCGATTTCCGCTGACGGTGACGATCCGCTCGATGAGCGGCTTTCCCTTCGCGACGGCCTCATAAATGGCAAAGGCCGTCCCGACATTCTGGACCACGACCCCGACGTTGAAGGGGAGGCCGCCGCTGGGGACTTCCCTGCGCAAGACCGCATGGATGAGCTGCTTCTCCGCCCCCTGGGGATACTTGACCTTGAGAGGGACCACCTCAACCGCTGCGCCATCCCAGAGCGAGGCGTCCGCGGCATGTCCCTGCATGATCTTGATCGCGTCGGGCTTGTTCTTCTCGATGGCGATATACGCGCGCCGAAGTCCGAGCGCCTTAAGGAGTATCTTCACTCCTTCGACCACTTCCCTGGAGCGCTCCACCATCAGGCGATGGTCCGAGGTGAGATAAGGCTCGCATTCCACGCCGTTAATGATCAGCGTGTCCAACGTCGTCTCTTTGGGCGGAGAGAGTTTGACGTGCGTCGGAAATGCCGCGCCGCCCAACCCCACGATCCCCGCGCCACCGATCCTGTCAACGAGCTCTTTGGCGGACAATGCCGACCAATCCGCCCTGTTGTCCCAAGCGATCGACGCAACCGGGCCCTTGTTCTCAATGACGATGGAGCGCACCGGAACGGGAATTACAGGATGGGGGAAGCTGTCTATCGCTGTCACCAGGCCTGGGATCGAAGCGTGAATCGGCGAGGAGACGAAGCCCTTCGCTTCGCCTATTCTTTGCCCTTCCTTTACCTCATCGCCGACGTTGACGACCGGCTCGCACGCGGCGCCCGTGTGCTGCTGAAGCGGAATGACCACTCGCGACGGAGGGGGCATTCTCTCAATCGGTTTGCTCTCGGTTGGTTCCTTGTGGTCGGGGGGATGCACCCCGCCCTTGAACGAACTGAACAGGCTCGCGATCAGACCCATCCTGGCTCTCACAAGATACCAATACGCAATTACTTTGACACGCGACAATTCTATCATACCTTCTTGTCCGCAGGTCTACAAGTCTGATGCTTCTGCTCCTGTTTGCGTATCCCCATCGGCAGCGCTATAATCCCTTCGGTACTTGGCCCAGGGCGGTTGGATGCGAAAGGAGACTGATATGAAAGCGCGCGCGGCGGTGATGGCGGTGGTGGGTTTGTTCCTCTCGGCTGCGATGGCGTTGGCGGCGTTCTGCCCAATCTGCTTCCAGTCCGTTCCCGAGGGAGAAAAGTATTGCAGCCGCCACAAGCAGGAGATGCTGGCCAAGACCATCACGACCAACGACGAGGCGAAGATCGTCGCCGTCCTCGATCACGCCCGCGCGCAGTACAGGGAGCAACTGGAGACGCTGAAGAAATTCTACGAGGAGCGCGGCAATTCCATCGGCCTGAAGAAAGTCGAAGCCGAACTCAAGGATTATGACGCCGGGCGTCACGTCTCCTTCGTCAACTGGGAAGACTCCATCCCCGCGCCCGAGGCAAAGGAAGCCAACGCCGACGCCGACAAGCTTCTGGCAGACGCCGACGCCATGAAGAAGGGGACCGGCCTGCTGGGCATCGTCAAGTCCAAGCGCCTCGGCGAAGCGGCGGGCCTCTATCGCGACATCCTGACCAAGTACCCCACCAGCATGGCCGTCGAGCCGGCCGCTTACGCGCTGGGCGATTATTACTCCAGCGGCGCAGACAAGGACTACGCGCGCGCCGTCAAGTTCTACGAAATGTGCTATCTGTCTAATCCGGGCACCACGCGCAACGCGCTCATGCGCGCCGCCACGGTTTGCGAGGACGACCTGGGCGACCGCGAGAACGCCGCACGCTACTATTGGATGGTCGCTTACGGCAAGACCGGCGCGTCCACCATCGACAAGACGAAGGCCGAGATCCGCCTGAAGGGGCTTCAGAAGGGCGGCTTCGGCGCCTCGTACAAGCTGGAGGAGAAGGCGGAGGAGGCCAAGCCGCTGCCGCCCGTCGTGCCGGCGAAGTAGATCAATGGGCAACGGGGAATTGGCAATGGTCAATTGCCAATGTTCCCCGCTGGCGACGTGCGTGGTGAACTCGTCGTTGTTCATTGACAATTGGCCATTGACCGTTACCCATTGCCAATTGGGCGTGTTCATTGACCGTTGCTTGACAGTCCTTTTCAACTGAGCTACACTGAATCTTTCCGTTCCCGTTGCATTTTCAACCCCGCATGCAACCATGCGCCGCCATTGAATTTATTCTTGAAGCTGGAGTGACATTCATGCCCGAAAAGATGGTGGAGATTCGTTGGCACGCCCGTGGCGGGCAGGGGGCGAAGACCGCCGCCACGCTCGTCGCAGCGGTCGCGCTCGAAGAGGGAAAGTACAGCCAGGGCTTCCCCGATTACGGCCCGGAGCGCGAGGGCGCGCCCATTCGCGGCTACACCCGCATCAGCGACACCCCCATTTATGTCCACAGCGCCATCTACGCCCCCGATATCGTCGTGGTCCTCGACCCGACCCTGCTCGACTCCGTGGACGTCAGCGACGGTCTCAAGGAGGGGGGGATGATTCTGATCAACTCCGCCAAGCCGCCCGCCGAACTCCGCAAGCAGCTTAATATCAAGGGGGCCAAAGTCTACACCGTGGATGCCACGCAGATTTCCATTGAAGAGATCGGCCGTTCCATCCCGAACACCCCGATGATGGGCGCCTTGATGAAGGTGATGCCGATCCTGAAGCTCGAGACGATCCTCGCGGACGTCGAGAAGAAGTTCAAGTCCAAGGGGGAGCGGATTGTGCAGGGGAATTTCCGCGCCATCCGTCGCGCCTTTGAGGAGGTTAGAGAAGGATGAGCAAGCTGCCCACATGGAAAGAGCTGGCCGCCGGCGGGATCATCCCGAAGGGCGGCACCAGCGACGAAAAGGACGTATCGGGCTGGCGCACCTACCGCCCGATCCACGACAAGCAGAAGTGCATCAACTGCTTGCGCTGCTGGATCTTCTGCCCGGATTCGGCCATTCAGGCCAAGGACGGGAAGATCACCGGCATTGATTACAAGCATTGCAAGGGGTGCGGCATCTGCGCCGCGGAGTGCCCCAAGAAGGTCGGCGCAATCACCATGAAACTTGAGAGCGAAATCAAGAAGGACTAACGGCAATGGCGAAATTCGAATCCCTCACCGGCAACGACGCGGCCGCCCACGCCCTCCGGCAATGCAAGCCTGACGTCGCCGCCGCGTACCCCATCACCCCGCAGACGGAACTGATGCACAAGTTCGCCGAGTTCGTCGCCAACGGCAAGGTGGACACCGAGGTCATCCTGGTGGAATCCGAGCACAGCGCCATGAGCGCCGCCATCGGCTCCTCCGCCGCCGGCGCGCGCACCTTCACCGCCACCTCCGCCAACGGCCTGGCGCTGATGTGGGAAGTCGTCTACATCGCCGCCTCCAGCCGCCTCCCCATCGTCATGCCCGAAGTGAACCGCGCCCTCAGCGGCCCCATCAACATCCACTGCGACCACTCCGACAGCATGGGCTGCCGCGACAGCGGCTGGATTCAGCTCTTCTGCGAAAACAGCCAGGAGGCGTACGACACGGTCATCCAGGCGTTCCGCATCTCGGAAAACCCGAAAGTCCTCCTCCCCACCATGATCTGCTACGACGGCTTCATCATCAGCCACACCAACGAGCCGGTCGCCATGCTCAGCGACGACGCCGTCGCGAAGTTCGTCGGCGAGTACAAGCCCGACCGGGCGCTGCTGGACGTCGAGAACCCGTACACCTTCGGCCCGCTGGACCTGCCGGAGTGGTACTTCGAGCACAAGCGCCAGCAGGTTGAGGCGATGCGAAATTCCTTCGACGTGATCGAATCGGTCGGCGCGGAATTCGGCAAGCTCTCCGGGCGGCCCTACGGGCTGATGGAACAGTATCGCATGGAGGATGCCGAGGTGATGATTGTTGCCCTCGGCAGCACCTGCGGCACCGCGCGCGTGGCCGTGGACGTTGCCCGCGAGCAGGGGGTCAAGGCCGGCCTGCTCAAACTGCGCGCCTTCCGCCCGTTCCCGCTCAAGCAGCTTCGCCAGGCGCTTTCCAAGGCCAAGGTCATCGGCGTGTTCGACCGCTCGATCTCCTTTGGCATCGAGGGCGGGCCGCTCTTCCACGAAGTCCGCTCCAGCCTGTACGGCGGCCGGCAGCCGGTGGTCCCGTTCGTGTACGGGCTCGGCGGCCGCGACATCCGAGTCGAGCAGATCACAGAGGCGTACAAGACCCTTCAGCAAGTGGGGCGCGCAAGCGCTCCCGAGGTCGGCAAGTCCGGCGCTTTGGACCGCGACGTGGAATTCATCGGCCTTCGGGACTGACGCACCCTCCCGAACGCCGGTTTTGAGGATAGGACAATGGCAATCAATCTCAAGGCACTCTCCGCGAAGCCGGAGCTCCTGGCTGGCGGGCACGCCGCCTGCGCCGGCTGCACCGGTCCCACCGTCATCCGTCAGGCGCTTCTGGCCGCCGAGACCCCGCTGGTCTGCGGCAGCGCGACGGGCTGCATGGAAGTCGTCACCACGCTCTACCCCTACACCGCCTGGCGCACGCCCTTCATCCACAACGCGTTCGAGAACAGCGCCGCCACGATGAGCGGCGTCGAGACCGCGTTCCGCGCGCTTCGCAAGAAGGGGCGAATCCCCGACCGCGACATCGGCTTCATCGCTTTCGGCGGCGACGGCGGCACGTACGACATCGGCCTCCAGTCGCTCTCCGGCATGCTCGAACGCGGCCACAAGATGCTGTACATCTGCTACGACAACGAAGCGTACATGAACACCGGCATCCAGCGCTCCAGCTCGACTCCGAAGGGGGCCGACACCACGACCGCCCCGGCCGGCTCGGTCAAGGCGGGCAAGGAGCAGAGCCGCAAGGACCTGACCGCCATCGTCATCGCGCACAACCCCGCCTACGTCGCCCAGGCGACCCCGTCGGACCCGCGCGATTTTATGAACAAAGTCCAGAAGGCGCTCAAGGCCGACGGCCCCTCCTTCATCAACTGCATCGCACCGTGCCATCGCGGCTGGCGCTGCAAGCCGGACAGCGGAATCATGATCGCGCAGTTGGCCGTCGAGACCTGCTTCTGGCCGCTCTTCGAGTGGGAGCGCCCGGGCAAGTACACCGTCAACTACAAGCCGAAGGAGAAGAAGCCGCTGGAGGAGTGGCTCAAGCTCCAGGGCCGCTTCAAGCACCTGTTCGAGCCGAAGAACAAGCCGATCCTCGACGAGCTTCAGGCCGACGTGGACCACCGCTGGGCGGAGCTGCTCGCCGCCGAAGAGCGGACGAAGGATATTCAGCCGAAGTAGTCCGCAATGCCGGAATTGCCATTGATTCGTCGGCATGGTGGCACTAGAATTAGGTCAGCAGAAGAATCCCATTCGAGAGAATGGGGCCGCATGGATCGAAGGGCAGCATGGGCTGGCGCCAGAGCTTTTGGCCAATGAACGGGAGGGCGTGAAATGAGTCGAAAAGTGGTCGGGTTGTGCGCGTTGTCAGCGGTCGCGGTCGTATTCGCCTGTCTCTTTATCATGACGGTCGGGGCGGGCTGTCAGACGGCGGGCCAGCAAGTCTCTGCGAAGCCGGATGTCCTATGCCCGGACTGCCAGGCCGTGACCGTTACGAGCAGCATCAAGGGGATGAACTTCACGACCTACAAGTGCTCGACCTGCGCGAAGACGTTTGAGTTGGACACGAGCGGCGGCTACCTTCCCCCCAAGGAAGTGCTGGTCTGCCCGCATTGCGGCGTCGTGATGATGGAATGCCCCGAGTGCAAGGCGAAGCACGGGATGTGATGTCGAATCAGCCGGTGATGTGGCCGCATGGCCACGCATTCAGAGACAAGCTTTCTAGCTTGTCTCTAAATGTTTAACCGGGATTTCATGGACGATGCCGGTGGGGAGATAGATTGCTCTTGCTCCTGCGTCTGTGAAAGTTATGATATTGACAGTCGGGTATGTTATGGTCATGGACCATCAGATATGCGAGCAACTCCAGCGGGTGAGGGAGCGGAAGTGAAATCCATGAGAGCAGCAGGGGGATGGGGCCTCACAGTGACGCGTCGCCGGGCATTCAGCCTGATCGAGTTGCTCGTGGTGATAGCGATCATAGCGATTCTGGCGGCGCTGCTGTTGCCGGCGCTGTCCGCGGCCCGCGAGAAGGCCCGCCGCGTTGCCTGCCTCAACAGTCTCAACCAGATGGCGAAAGGCCTGCAGAGCTATTGCGGCGACTACGCGGAGTACTTCCCTTCGTGGGCGGCTTGGGGAAGACCCATCGGTTGTATGAACAAAGACCTGGACGATATCTGGACCAACGGGACCGGAACGCTGGATTTCGGGATCGTCAAGGATCCGCGCGCGTCCGCGGGATTTGACGAGATATACACGGTGCGCGACAGCGGGCCGTACGGTTCCAACTCCGGCGAGTATTACACCAACTTCCTTCACCCCGCGTTGGCGTTCCGCACCATATTCGCCGGGATCAATCCTGGCATTGGACTGGGCGACAATCCGAAGCCCGGACAGTACCGCAGCGTCAATCCGGTCGGCCTTGGCTATCTGGCCGAGGGAGGCTATATCGAGGACGTGGGGCTGTTCTTCTGCCCAAGCGCCGAAGGCATGCCGGTGGATGTGATGGGCGACGAATACTACTTCGCGGCGACGAACAAGGGAGACTTGAAGAGGGCAGGGGGTACCACGGCGCGCGCCGTTCTCTGTGGAGACTATGGCTGGCTCAGAAATATCTACACCCGCCGCCGAGACATCAACGAACCGGTCTTCACTGCGGCCAAGGTCGTGCAGTCGAGCTACGCCTACCGGCTTGTTCCGTCCACGACCTATCCCGACGACGCGGGCAGATATTATTACGATGCCACGAAGAATCCGCTCCAACTCCTTTACACCAAACCGAAACGCATGTTCAAGCCCGGCGAGCCGCTCTTCAAGACGCAGAAACAGCTTTCCGGGCGGGCGATCGTGACCGATACGTGGAGCCGGAACCTGGGTTTGGCTTACATTGAACCGCCGTATAGCGCTCACGGCGAACCGCCGGGGTACGGTATCTATGCCCACCGGGACGGCTATAACGCGCTGTATGGGGACTGGAGCGCGAAGTGGTACGGCGATCCCACCCGGCGCATTATGTGGTGGCCGTCAATCGGTCTCTTGCCGGGGTGGCCGGGAACATACGTCTTTGGCGCGGGCACTAACTGCGTCGTGGACTATTACAATCCCAACGACCCCGTCCCGTACCGCTGTCCGGCAAGCGGCGAGCTCGGCGCAGTCGCAATCTGGCATGTCTTTGACCTGGACCGGGGCATTGACGTAGGGGTGGATATTGCACCCTGAATGTGCCGGCAGGCGGCATGCGGAGTGCGGCGCATGACCGTCCAAGGGAATGCAGGCAGCCGTCACCCGCATTTTGATGAACGGGCATTCACCAGCCAACAGAAAAGCTTCATCTGCTGAGGATTGTCGGTCATCTCCTCCGGATGCCATTGCACGCCGAGCACCGGCCCGTCATCCAGCGGCTCAATCGCCTCAATCACCCCGTCATCACTGACGGCGGCCACGCGCAACCCCTGTGCCACCTGGTCCACCGCCTGGTGGTGAGATGAGTTGACCTCCAGCGGTCCTGCCCCCACGATGGAGGCCAGCCGCGTTCCAGCTGCGACGTTGACGATGTGCCGCAGCCGGGGCCGTCCAGGGCGATGGTGGTGGCTGAAGGTCGGAAGGTGCTGGATCAGCGTGCCTCCGAAGTGGACGTTGAGCAACTGGCAGCCGTGGCATATTCCCAGGATCGGCATCCGGCGTTTCAGCGCGGCCTGAATCAACCGGCGGTCGAACCCGTCGCGGCGGGGGTGGACGGGATTGGTTTCGGGGCGGGGAGTCTGGCCATAGCGCCACGGCGGCGTATCCGGGCCGCCGGACAGGATCAGCGCATCCATCCGGTCCAGCGCCTCCTCCAGCGTCTGCTCATGGTTCACCGGGGGGAGCAGCAGGGGCACGGCACCGATGGACTCCACGGCGTCGAAGTACTCGGAACTCAGGTAGAACTCATCCGTGTGCGCGTCCGCCACTTGCCGGAAGCCTCCGGCGATCCCGATGATCTTCCTCGCCATATCCTTTCCTCCACATGGACTAACGCATCGTAAGGTCAACCCCTTTCCGTGTCAACGGGCAGTTGCCTTTCGTCTGCGCTTGGAAGTGTCCATCCGTGTCCATCTGTACCGCAAGGTTTCAACATCGTCGTTTTTTGGACGATAGTCTTCACCTTGACATTCTCTTCCTTCACTACGTGCTCACTTGCCAATCCTCAATCCGCATTCCGCACTCCGCAATTGCGGCGCAGCCGCGCTGTGTTTATCTGTGGAAGAAATCCGTATAATATCCCGCATGGAATACCTCGACGAAATCGTCGCCGCGGCGCAATCGCCGGAACGGTTCATCCGCGCCACGTTCTCCGATCCCACCGTGGTGGAGCGCTCCGCCCGCCTTGAGCGTGTCGAACGGGTCCGAGCGCGCTTAGAATCGGCGGAGAAGGCCTCCCCGGAACCGGAATGGCTCAAAGTCACCCTGCGTCCCGTGCTTCTGGCGCAGGGGCGCGCGCTACAGGCGCTCTTTCAGGGAAAGCGCAGGCAGGAGGCGCACAACTTTCCGCCGGAGGAAGCGCGCGCGCAGATCGCCGCGATCCTCGCCCTCGGCTTCCGCCGAATCAGCCTGCAGTGCGCCGACGGCGACCTGCACGTGCGGATCACGCGCAAAGGGAAAACGCTGCTCTCGCGCGGCAAGCCCTCCGTAACGCTCGCCCCGCCGGAGCCGCACGACCGCGAGAAGGAACGCCCGCTGCCGGCGGGGGAGCCGGACGACTTTCTTGAGAGTGTCGGCATCATGCGCAAGGGGAAGGTGCTCCCCTCCATGTACGACAAATTCCGCCAGATCAACCAGTTTCTCACGCTGCTCGGCCATGCGGAGATTTTCGACAAACCGGCGGGTGGGCCCATCCATATTGTGGACTGCGGCTGCGGCCGCGCCTTGCTGACCTTTGCGGCGTATCACTTCCTGAAGGAGAAACGCGGCTTGCCGGTGCGGCTCACCGGGGTGGACTACGACGCTGAGGTCATCCGCAAAGCGCAACAACTCCGCGACAAACTTGGATACGAGGGGGTTGAACTCGTCCAGGCGCGCGTGAGCGACTACCAGCCCGCCGAACCGCCGCGCGTCGTCCTGAGCCTGCACGCCTGCGACACCGCCACCGACGAGGCGATTGCGCAGGGGGTGAAGTGGGGGGCGGAACTGATCCTGTGCGCTCCATGCTGCCAGCACGAACTGCACAAGAAAATCGAACGTCCGGAACTGCGCGCCATCCTGCGCCACGGCATCCTGCGCGAGCGCACGGCGGACATCGTCACCGACGCCTTCCGCGCCGCCGCATTACGCGTCATGGGCTACAGCGCCGAAGTCATCGAGTTCATTGACCCCGACCACACCGCCAAGAACCTCCTTATCCGCGCCGAAAAGGGGTGCGGCCCGCGCCACGCGGAGGCCGTCGCGGAGTACGCCGCGCTGAAGGAGTTCTGGGGAGTGACGCCCAGCATCGAAATAATGTTAGGCGACGCATTCAGCAAGAAGCTGTAGGGCGCAGCATGCTGCGCCCTCAATATCGCCACAGAGCATGTGTCTCGCAAACTTGACCTTGCCGTTGGTCAACGATATGCTTCAAACACACGGGACCGCGGTCTCCGGCAAGTCAGGATTGCAGATAGAGAACTAGATGTGCAGATAGGGGAGATGAAAATATGCCAAAATACACCGAGGTGTTTGTGCCTGGGGGATTCCCGAGATACACCTACAATCCTAGACTAGGTTTGCAGATTGAAGAGAAGGTTAGGCAGGTTCTTGAGAATCTCTGCAAGCTTGTCACCGTCACAGGGCACACCAAGTCCGGCAAGACAGTTCTTGTCCGTAGTGTCTTGCCACGCGAGAATGCGATTTGGATCGATGGGGGCGCTATTGGGCAGGAGGATGATTTCTGGCACACGGTCATTGACCAGCTCGATATTTTTCAGACAACCGAGACGGGCGAGACCAAAGAGTCGTCTGCTGAATTCTCGTCGAAAGGGAGCGTGGGCGCCAACTTCCTTGTCGCGAAGGGAGAAGCGGAAGTTGGCAGCTCACTCGCAAGCACACGGGGCAAGCTTGACTCACGATCCCGAACCGTGTCGGCGAGAGTTGCCGCGCTTGCAGGACTCCAGAAGGCAAAGGTGCCCGTTGTGATTGACGACTTTCATTATCTACCCCATGCCCTTCAGGGCGATTTGGTCCGAGCCCTGAAACCACTCATATTCGATGGGCAGCCGGTCGTCGTAATTGCTATTCCTCATCGACGTTATGACGCAGTCAAGGTTGAGAAGGAGATGACGGGCCGGATACTGCCAGTCGAGATTCCTTCGTGGACGACACAGGAACTCGACTTTATCCCTGAGAAGGGTTTTCAGACGCTCAATGGAGTGGTGTCTGCGGCGGTTGCATCGAGACTTGCGGCCGAATCAATCGGGAGCCCGCATCTCATGCAAGAATTCTGCCGTGCGATCTGTCGTACACATGGTATTGATGACTCGTTCGGCGGGCGTTCGGCGGACCTTGATAGTACGAAATTGCAGCGCGTGTTCGAGGAAACGGCAGAAACGATCGGCCGCCCGATCTTCGAGAAACTAGCCAAGGGACCAAGGCAAAGGTCTGACCGAATTCCCAGAGCGCTAAAAGGCGGTGGCCAAGTTGATATCTACGGTCTCGTTCTTCATGCTTTGGCGCATCTGCGTCCCGATCTAGTTACGTTGGAGTATGAGGATCTGAGGGCCGCCATCCGAGCGGTGTCGGCGCAAGATGCACCCCAACTTCAGGAAGTCGCCAGAGTTCTAAAGCACATGTCTGATATCGCGGCTACTGACCAGAGCTCGACTCCAGTTATCGACTTTGACGAAGATGAGAAGCGACTCCACATCACCGATCCATTTTTCGCCTTCTACCTCAGGTGGGGAAACCTGGATGGCTAACAAGACAGTGAAACGCCACGCTGCGAAGCGCGGTGAGTTTCAGTCGCGGTGTTGGCCTCACTAGACAACTGAGATTCCCAAAGACGAGACATCCAGAGAGGATAAGGCTATGGATAGTACATTGGTGTCGGCCACAATTGGCGCAGTTGCAACGGTCATTGGAGCAGTCATCGGTGGCATCGCCGCGCAGTCGCAGGTGTGGGAACGGCTATTCGCCAGAAGCAGATTCCCGACGCTGGCCAAGACCAGATGGGAGTCACGTTGGACGGAAACTGTCAATGGCATTCAGTGCCCGCAAAAGGAAGTATTTGAATTCACAAAACAGAAGCGGAGCCGAGTATACGGCTACATAACGATGGACACGTTGCCCGACCTAAAGTGGAAGATCGAAGGCGACTACAATGACCGTTTTCTCCGTCTCTTCTGGCATCCCTCCACTGACGCGCATAACAAGTTCTTTCTAGACTATGGCTGCTACTTTTTTGAGCGTCAGGGAGATGGAACATTCAAGGGATATGCAGTTGGGTTTGATTCACAATCCAGCAGGGTTGAGATATGTGAGCACACGCTACGCCAACTGCCAACAGCGCAGGGCAGTTAAAACCGAGGGACGCAGGCAGATTGCCACAGCGTTCCGCCTTCGGCGGGACTTCTCGCAATGGCCGCGGGCTCAATAGCTCCGCAATGCCTCGTCTCGCCGTCCGTATCTGACCAGAATACCTTTCGCGTGCTTGCCCGCCGGGCGTGTGGCGGGTTTCGTAGTTGCCGCCGTTGCCGTTCAAATCGCAAATCAGTATTCGCCAATCAGTAATCTGCAATCGCCGTTCCGCCTCCTTGCTCTTTCCTCCCTCCGGGGCTAGAATAATCAAGGTATAAAGCGGTCATTCGCGGTAGTGCGTTAGTCATGCGGGGGTCTTGTCATTGCGAGCGAAGCGAAGCAATCTTTTCGCGGCAGAAACTTCTGGCCTGGCGACAGCGTTCACTCGCAGGAAGATTGCTTCGTCGCTACGCTCCTCGCAATGACCCCGACATGACCAACGCATCACCTATCCGCGAGAGGAGAGGCATGAGGACGATTGCGCTGACGAACCAGAAGGGGGGGGTTGGGAAGACCACCTCCGTCGCCAACCTGGGCGCCTGCCTGGCGCTGCTCGGGCGCAAGGTGCTCATGATTGACGTGGACCCCCAGGCCAACCTCAGCATCCATTACGGCGTGGACATCTACGGCGACCGCAAGTCCCTGTACGACCTCATGATCGGCGAAGCGAAGGTGGAGGAAATCCTCTGCCACACCGAACTCGAAAACCTCGACTTGATCCCCAGCAACATCAACCTCGCCGGCGCGGAGATTGAGATGGTGGGGGTGGTCGGGCGCGAGACGATCCTGAAAGAGGCGCTCGACCATATCATGGAGCGCTACGATTACGTTCTGGTGGACTGCCCGCCGTCGCTGGGGCTGCTCACGCTGAACGCGCTCACGACGGTGCGCGAGGTGTTCATCCCGGTTCAGACGGAGTTCTTCGCCCTCCAGGGGATGAGCAAGCTGATTGACACCATCCGCCTCGTGCGGCGTCGCCTCAACCCGGACCTGGAGGTCACCGGCATCATCGCCTGCATGTACGACGGGCGCACCCGCCTGGCGCAGGAGGTCCGCGCGAACATTGAGGAGTATTTCCCGGACAAGCTCTACAAGAGCATGATCCGCAAGAACATCAAGCTGGCCGAGTCGCCCAGTCATGGCAAGCCGATCAGTTCATACGACCGCAATTCCCTGGGCTGCAAGGACTACATGGCGCTGGCGCGCGAGGTGATCGCTCAGGAGGCGACGCTGCGCGTCGTCGAGACGCCGGAGGACCCCCCCGACGCGGCCCCACAGGAAGGACAGCGGACGAGTGTCGCAAGTGGAAATGGATGATCTCAAATTTGCGCGCAACGTGATTGACTCGGAAATCTGCGCGCTCCAGAGCGTGCGCGACCGGCTCGGAAAGCCGTTCACCGACGCCGTCGAAGCGCTTCTGGGCTGCGCCGGGCGCGTGGTGGTCACCGGCATCGGCAAAGCGGGGATCATCGGCCAGAAAGTCAGCGCCACCCTCGCCAGCACCGGCACCCCCTCGCACTCGATTCACGCCGTGGATGCCGTCCATGGCGACCTCGGCCGCATCGTGGAAGGGGACGTCGTCCTGGTCATGTCCAACAGCGGCGAGACCGAGGTGGTGGAACTGCTCCCGGCCGTCAAACGCATCGGGGCGCGCATCATCGCCATCACCGGCAACCCGAAAAGCACGCTGGGCCGCCATGCCGACGTCGTGCTGGACCTCGGCGTCATCGCCGAAGCGTGTCCCCTGGGCCTGGCTCCCTCGGCGAGCACGACGGCGATGCTGGCGCTGGGGGACGCGCTGGCGCTGGCAGTTGCGAACCGGCGCAAGTTCGACAAGGAGGAGTACGCGCTCTACCATCCCGGCGGCGAGTTGGGACGCCGCCTGCTGAAGGTGGACGACGTCATGCGCGGATTGGACCAGTGCGCGCACGTGGGCGAAGAGGCCACCGTGATTCAGGCGCTCGAACGGATTGACGCCACCCCCGGCCGGGCAGGCGCCGCTTGCGTGACCGACGCCGCCGGAGTGCTGGTGGGCATCTTCACCGATGGCGACCTCCGCCGACGCGTGCGGCAGGACCCCGCCTTCCTGAAAGGGCCGATCAACGCCGTTATTACGCGCCGTCCCAAGTGCATCCGCACCGGCAGCCTTGCGCAGGAGGCCGCGAAGATTCTCAAGGAGAACCGCATTGACGAATTGCCGGTCGTTGACGATCAGGGGCGGCTGTGCGGCATTGTGGACGTCCAGGACCTGCTTGCGGTGCGATTGATCGCCCCATGAAAACCAACCCGAAACGCGGCAATCTCAAGAACATCCAACTCGTGATCTTCGATGTGGACGGCGTCCTCACCGACGGCCTCGTTTTCATGAGCGGCTCCGGTGAGGAGCTGAAAGGTTTCCACGTCCATGACGGGACCGGGATCAAGTACCTGGAGCGCGCGGGGATACGGACTGCGATTCTTTCCGGGCGGCGCGCGCGCGCGACCACCCGCCGGGCCGCAGAACTGGGCATCCGTTACGTCCAGCAGGGATGCAAGCGCAAGCTGGAGGGGCTGGAGCGGATCATGCGAGCCACGCGTCTGCCCGCCGGAAACATCTGCTTCATGGGGGACGACCTTCCCGATATTCCCGTCATGCGCAAGGTGGGCTTTGCCGTGGCCGTCGCCGATGCGCGCCCTGAGGTCATTGCGTGCGCGCACTGGGTCACGCGGGCACGCGGCGGATGCGGCGCGGCGCGCGAACTGGCCGAAAAGCTCCTCAAGGCGCAAGGGAAGTGGAAGGGGATCATCGCCCGCTACGGGCTGACCGCCGACGCCGCGACGGGAGAGGATTCATGAAGGCCAGGCGGGCCATTCTGGGGCTGGTGGTTTTCGGCGGCCTGCTGGTGCTGATCCTGGCATGGGCGGGGGTCTTCTCGTCGCGCGAGGCGGTCGAACCCGCCCCGGACAATCCCAGCGGCCCAGGTCAGGACATCGTTGGCAAGGCCTTTCGCACCGAAGGGCCCAATTGGGTCCTGACGGCGCCTGAAGCCGCCGTCAGCCTCGACGGCGACAGCATCACCCTCACCAAGCCGGTCCTCGAAGTCACGGAATTGGGCGGCAAGCCGGACCAGCGCCTGAAGCTGGAGGCCGATAGCGGCGCCTTTGCCCGAAAGACCGCCGAAGAGGTGGAGCTGAAGGGGCACATCGTCGTCACCCTCTCCGGACCGCAGAACGCGGTGCTGAAGACCGAGGCGCTCCACCTCAATATGACGGAAAGCACCGGACGGACCGACGAGCCGCTGGACGTGACCGTCTCGACAAAGGATGGGATGCAGACCCTGCATGGGCGCGGCGCGGAGTTCAACGTAAAGCAACGCACGGTAACGATCCTCTCCGACATTAAAATCAACGTGACCGGCGCGAGCATCCTGCCGGGGACCGATCTTCCGGGGAAAGCGCCTTCCGCCGAAGCGCCCCCGGCCCCGGTTCCCCCGGCGAAATCGAAGCCTCCCTCCGAACCGATCCAGGTGACCTGCGACGGTCCCGCCATGGCGGATGGATTCAAACGAACGGTCGAACTTCACGGAAATGTTGTGATGGAGCAGGGGGACCGGCGGCTCGCGGCCAAGCGCGTGGACTTGCAGTTCCCCGAGTCCGGCGTCGAGCCGGACCGCCTTGTGGCGCGGGAGAACGTCACCTTCAAGGCCGGCGCTGCCACCGGCACGGGCGACCTGCTTGTCCGCACCCGCGCCGAGGGGCTGATGCTGCTCAGCGGTGCTCCGGCGCTCGTCACGCAGGACACCAGCGAAATTCGTGCTGACCGCATCGAGATGGATGCCGCGACCAACCGGATCTCCGTGCCGGTCAAAGGTTCCCTCCTCTTGGCCCCCGCGAAGGAGGGGGCGCAGGAGATATCCGTCCAGTGGAGCAGCGGCTTGGGATTCGATCCGGCCGAGCATACGGCCGTTTTCCGGGGTGGCGTCCTCTTCACCCGCGGCGACCAGACGATCCAGTGCCAGACGCTTCGGGTTCGCATGGACGAGAGCAACCGACAGGTCACCGAGTGCTTTGCCGAGGGGGACGTGCGCGTCACCGGCAAGGCGGCTTTCGGCCGCGACGTGACGCGCGCCGGCGGACCTCAGCACATGCGCGCCGACGCCCTGAGTGTCCAATTGACCAAAGAGAACCAGTTGCAGGGATTCGAGGCAACCGGCAACGTCTCCATCGAAGAGGAGGCCCGCCGGCTCACCGGCGACAAAGTCGTTGCCGCCGCGGGCCCCGATGGCCGCGTCACCCAGCTCGTCGCCACCGGGCATGTCCTCGTGCGCGAGACTCCCGCCGCCGGGCAGGTCGCGCGGACGATGGCGGCGGACAAGGCCGTCTCCACCGTGGACGCGGCGGGTCTTATCAGCGGCTTCGTGGCAACGGGGCATGTCGTCATAACCGAAGGGGCCCGCAAGATGCGCGCTGAGCACATGGTGGTCACCGTTGGCACGGACCGTAAACTGCAAACACTCGTCGCCACCGGCGGCACGGTGGTTGTCGAGCAAGAGGGGCGCACCGCCAGGGGCGCTCTGCTGGACTGGAATGTGGGAACCGGTCTGGGGGTTCTCACCGGCTCGCCTGTGGAGTTGCGGCAGGGCCGTAGCAAGCTCTATGGAGACCGAATCGAGTTTTCGAAGGAACTCGGAAGCATGCGCATCAGCAGTGCCGAGCGCGTCGAAGGGACGATCGAACGGCGGCAACCGAACGTCAACTTCTGACAGCCGCGCCCCATCCCTGCCCTTTCCATCCCTTCGCGTTACGGCTTCGCCATCTTGGCCGCTTCGCGCGCCTCGGCTACCGACCTGTCAGCCACTGCGACCACTTCGCCTTCCTGGGAGATAGCGTAGAAAATGCCGCTCTCCGGCTCAGCCCTGAAGATCTTATAGTGCAACGCCGTGGCCGTCACCAGCGTGTTCCCGGTGGCGGCGTCGGCGATCACCAGCATGCTCCCCGCCGGGTCATGATTGACCCAGATCACGCGTTCCTTCGTAGCCGTCAAGACGTGCCCGCCATTTGGCACGGTCCAAAGCTCCTTCTGCGTGGCGATCTCGATCGCGTGGAGAATGCCGTCAACGGTCCGGATGTACACCCGCCCATGCGCGGACACCGGCGCGTCGAGCGCCGGCGCGCTCACCGACACGCGCCACTGCTCCACGCCGCTCTTCGCATCCAGCGCGTACAGATAGAAGTCCTGGCATCCCACAAAAAGATAAGCGCCCGCCACCACCGGCGGCGAACAGAACGGCTTCCGGAACGTGTACGTCCACGCCTGCGACCTGGTGGAGATCGAAACGGCGCAGAGCGTCCCCTTGGTGGTCAGGAAGTACGCGAGATCTCCCCCGTCCCACGTGCTGCTCAGGGCGGCGGCGTCCATCGTGACGTGCCCGGCCTTGAGGCCGCTGCCGGGGGTCACGGCGAGCACCTGGTCATTCCCGGCGGCAAAGATCCAGGAGTTCTCGGTCGGATAGACCGGGCTGATGGTCCCCAAACGCGTCGAGACCCGCACCAGTTCGGCTCCGCTCTTCCGGTCGCGGCTGACCAGGCGTCCCCCTTCGGAATAGACCACGGTGTCGCCGCACACCGCCACGTCCGCATCCACAACGTACTTGCCGGTCTGCTTCCAGCGTGGAAACCCTGTCTCGGTGTCAATTGCCTCAATCCCGCGCGGGGTGCCGGCCAGGTAGAGCGCATCGCCACTGAGCGTGGCAACGCGCACCTTCTCGAACAGGCCGGGGCTCCGCCAGAGGCGCACCACGAACCGGGAGGCCGGCGTTTGCTCGCTCAAGGCGGCGGCTTGTTGCTTTGGGGCGGCGGATTGGCAACCGGTCAGGAGCGTCGTCAACAGAAGGACCGAGAGCGGGAAGGCAAGACGCATCGGATGGCGCATGGTAACTCCGTTTCACTGCGTGGTCCGGTTGAACGTCAGCGCAAGCATTATAGACGGCCTTCCCCATCGCTTCAAGCGGTGGAGCCGCCGGGTAGTGTATTACTTATGCGCGATGTCATACTGAGCGCAGCGAAGAATCTGTCAGCAGAACAACCGTTTGCCCTAGGTGCGCACGGCGCACCGTGCTGTTAGACCCTTCGCTGCGCTCAGGGTGACAAATGGACATACCTCCCGCGCGTACGTGACACACTACCGACCGCCGGACGGACAGGTTTGACAACCTTCGACTCGCGCTGATATTCTGATAGGCGCGATGGCTGGCGCGGTGCGCGGAAGCTTTCTCCGCCCCTGCGCCGCCCGCTCACAAGAGGTTCCGCCGCCGATGATCAACCCGGACGACGTGCTGCTGATGACGGAGCAGGAGAAGCTCGACCTCCTCCACCAGGTTTCCGATGCCGACGAGTGGCAAAGTTGCTTTGAGCCGCTCTACTCCTGTCTGATGGAGGACGACAGCCCCAAGGTCCGCCAGGAGGCGATCGGCGCGCTATGGGAAGTCGCCGACCAGCGCCACATCGAGCCGCTGATGCTCAAGGCCGAAAAAGACCCTGACGTGGGCGTGCGCGGCAAAGCGGCCAGCGTCCTGGGCATTTACGTCTACGACGGTGTCGTGGAGGGGCTGCTGCCGGAATCGGACCTCGTCACCGTGCGCTCCTTCCTCTTGGACCTGGCGCAGAACCCCAGCGAGGAACTGCTCGTCCGGCGCATGGCCATTGAGGCGCTCAGTTTCGATGCGGACGATGTTGTGCAGGACCTCATCGAATGGGCCTACCACCACGCGCAGCCGGAGATGCGCATGACGGCAATCTTCGCGATGGGCCGGTCCCGCAATCCGCGCTGGACCGACGCCATCCTAACGGAACTGGACTCCTCGGACCACGCGATCCAGCTGGAGGCGGTGAATGCCGCCGGCGAGGCCGGGCTGGCGCGCGCCACGCCCCGCCTGCGCATTCTGGCTGCCGCCAAGGACCGCGAACTGGCCACGGCCGCCATCTGGGCCCTCGCGCACACGGGCGGCCCGGGGGCCATTGAGACCATCGAAATGCTCACCCAGTCCGATGACGAGGAAATCCGCCACGTCGCAAACGAGGCCATCGAGGAGTTCTACCAGGCCAGCCGCGACGCGGAAGAGGAGGCGGACGAAGACCGCGACGAAGAGTCGGATGACTATCGCTAAGGTATGGACGCACATGGGGACACAAAACTCTTGTCCGAGACGTAGATGTCCCTGTTGCGCCGGTTCTTCGTCTTGCGCGAGTCGCGCCACGCGCGGAAAAAAGTATTGTGTCCCCATTTTCCCAGGAGGCCGTCCACTTGGCTAAAGGCTTGCCCAAACGCAGCGAAGACTACTCCCGTTGGTACACCGAACTGGTCCTGCGCGCCGAACTGGCCGACTATGCCCCCGTCAAGGGCTGCATGGTCATTCGCCCCTACGGCTATGCGATCTGGGAGCGCATTCAGTCCACCCTGGACCGCATGTTCAAGCAGACCGGCCACGTCAACGCCTATTTTCCGCTCTTCATCCCCGAATCTTTCATGACGAAAGAGGCGGAGCACGTGGAAGGGTTCGCCCCCCAGTGCGCCGTGGTCACCCACGGCGGCGGTGCGAAGCTCGAAGAGCCGCTCTACGTCCGTCCCACCTCCGAGACGATCATCTGGAGCATGTACGGGAAGTGGATCCAGTCCTACCGCGACCTGCCGCTGCTGATCAACCAGTGGGCCAACATTGTCCGCTGGGAAATGCGCACCCGCCTTTTCCTGCGGACCACGGAATTCCTCTGGCAGGAGGGCCACACCGCTCACGCCACCGAGCCGGAGGCGCTGGAAGAGACCCTCAAGATGCTCGAGGTGTACCGCACCTTCGCCGAGGAGTACATGGCCGTCCCGGTCATCAAGGGGATCAAGAGCGAGAGCGAAAAGTTCGCCGGCGCGGTGCGCACGTACTGCATCGAGGCGATGATGCAGGATGGCAAGGCGCTGCAGGCCGGAACCAGCCACTACCTGGGGCAGAACTTCGCCAAGGCGTTCAACGTCCAGTATCAGACGAAGGAAGGGAAGCTGGAGTACGTCTACGCCACGAGTTGGGGCGTCAGCACCCGATTGGTCGGCGCGCTGGTGATGGCCCACTCCGACGACAACGGCCTCGTACTGCCGCCGCGGCTGGCCCCCATCCACGTGGTGATCGTCCCGATCTTCAAGGGGGACGCCGAGCGCGCGGCGGTGATGGAAAAGGCGCGCGCCTTCGCGGACTCGTTCGGGCCGGAGACCATCGTGCGGCTGGACGACCGCGACAACGTGTCGGCCGGCTGGAAGTTCAACGAATGGGAGCTCAAGGGGGTTCCGGTGCGGATCGAGATCGGCCCGCGCGACCTGGCCAAGGGGCAGGCCGTCATGGTCCGCCGCGACCTGGGTGAGAAGCGTCCCGTGCCGCTCGACTCGCTCAAGGAAGTCGTCCTGCGCGAGCTTCAGGACATGCAGGGGGCGCTGCTTCATCGCGCACTGGACCTGCGCCAGGCGAACACGCGGCGGCTGGACGACTACGAGTCCTTCAAGAAGCAGATGGAGGAGCCGATCCCCGGCTTCGTGGATGCCGGCTGGTGCGGCTCCGCCGAGTGCGAGGCGAAGCTCCAGGAGGAAACCAAGGCGACCATCCGCTGTCTGCCGCTGGTCGGCGAGCCGGAGAAGTGCGCCTGCATCCGCTGCGGCAACCCGGGCGAGCGGCGCGTGGTGATGGCAAAGTCTTATTGAGGGACAACGCATGGACTGTCCGCGCGGCCACGGGGCGCTCACTGAAGCGAAGGTGGACGAACTGGTGCTGGACCGCTGCGCGACATGCGGCGGCATCTGGCTGGACTTCGCCCAACTCGAGCGCATCCTCAGCCGTGACTCGCGCGGGCTGCAAAAGCTGATGCCGCAGGGTCCCACGCCGCCGAGTCCGGAAGGGGAGGAGCAGCGGACGATGCCCTGCCCTCGCTGCGCCGGCACGCTCCTGCGCATGCGGCTCATGCCGGAAATGCTCCACTACTATTCCTGCGTCACCTGCTATGGCCGATGGCTCGACGGGCAGGAACTCCGCCGCATCGTTGGCCAGCCCCTGACCGCGAAGTTCGAGACCCTCTTTCGGCAACTGCTGGATTGACCCGGTGTACAGAGACAACGGCGCTATCCACCGATTTTGCAGATCATCGCCGATTACAGCGACAATCATCTTCTGAGCTTTGAATCTGCGTCAAACGGCGTAATCGGTGGATGGCCTGTGTCGTTACTTCCCCAGCAGCCCCGTCAGCAGCATGTCCGGGCCGACCGCCTTCCATTCGGCCTCCTGCAACACCAGCGCCTTGGCCATCTGGGCGATTCCTTCGCCCGCGACTGGGGATAGAGCCAGCCGTCCCCCCACCAGCTTCGGCGCGATGAACGCCCGCACCTCGTCCACCAGTCCCTGTTCGAGGAAGCCGGCCAGCACCTCGCCGCCTCCCTCGATCATCAGGTTGGTGATGTTATCCCGCCCGAGCGAACGCAGCAAAGCGTCGAGGTCAGGCCGACCGTTCTTCTCCGGCAATCGCAGCACTTGGCAGCCTACGCCCGTCAGAGCTTTCACAGCTCCGGTGGGAGCGGTATCCAGGCAGGCGACCATCAGGGGCGCTTGTTCGATGGTCTGCACGAGGCGGCTTGACAGCGGCAGACGCGCGTGGCTGTCGAGGACGATCCTTAGCGGACTGCGTCCCTCCGGCAGTCGGCAGGTCAGTTCCGGATCGTCCTTGAGCGCCGTCTTCAGCCCGATCAGAACGGCGTCCACCTCATTGCGCCACTGGTGCGCGAGGAGGCGTGACTCCTCGGAACTGACCCAGCGCGAATCCCCCGCAACGGTGGCGATCTTGCCGTCGGCGGTCATCGCCCACTTCGCGATGACGTACGGCATCCCGCGCTGCTTCAACTTGAGGAAGGGGGCGACCATACGCAGGCAGTGCTCAGGCAGGACGGATTCGACCACCTCCATTCCCGCCTCGCGCAATCGGGGAGCGGCGCTCTCCTGCGTCGGATCCACCGCGCCGATCACGACCGTGCGGAAGCCGGCACGGAGCACCGCCTCGACGCAGGGGGGGGTCTTCTTGTTCAGCCCCGTGCATGGAGAGAGTGTCACGTAGAGAGTCGCCCCCCCGCAGTCCCCCGCGGCGGCTATGGCGTTCACTTCGGCGTGGGGACCGCCGAACCGCTGGTGCCACCCTTCGCCGAGGAGTCGGCCGTCACGCACGACGACCGCCCCGACGGGGGGGTTCGGCTCGACGCGCCCGCGTCCTCGCGCCGCCAATTCCAGCGCCCGGCCCATCCAACGTTCCTGCTCACCCGGAGGAGTCATTCTATGGCCCTCATTTCCACAGGGCATTATCGGCAAGGGCGGGCGGGCAGTCAATACCATTCTCAGGCCGCGAAATGTGAATTTACATTGCACCGCCGTGGATGATATAATTCCGGGCTATTACTTGCGGGTAATGGTCCGGTGAATTTTCAGAACAAGGAAGAAGGAGAACAGCGCATGGCGCCCAACGTTCCGAGCGACATTGACATTGCGCAAGCGTGCAAGCTGAAGCCGATCCGCCAGATCGCCGACGAGGCCGGCATCCTCCCTGAAGAGCTGGAGTTGTACGGCAACTATAAGGCGAAGGTGCACCTATCCGTTCGGGAGCGCCTCGCCAAGCGTCCGCAAGGCAAGTACATTGACGTGACCGCCATCACCCCGACGCCGCTGGGCGAGGGCAAGACCACCACCACCGTCGGCCTCTCGCAGGCCATCGGCGCGCACCTGAAGAAGAAGGTCTTCACCTGCATCCGCCAGCCCTCGATGGGGCCGACCTTCGGCATCAAGGGGGGCGCCGCCGGCGGCGGATACAGCCAGATCGTCCCGATGGAGGACTTCAACCTCCACCTCACCGGCGACATCCACGCCGTCAGCATCGCCCACAACCTGCTCGGCGCCGCGATCGACGCGCGCATGATGCACGAGCGCAACATGAGCGACAAGGGGCTCTTCAAGGCGCTTTTCCCCAAGGATGAGTGGGCCCCCTCGCTCCTGCGCCGCGCCCGCCGCCTCGGCATCAAGGCGAGCAAGCCCTCCAAGATGTCCCCCGAGGACCGCTCCCGCCTCGTGCGCCTGAACATCAACCCGTTCAGCATCACCTGGAACCGCGTGGTGGACGTCAGCGACCGCAGCCTGCGCCAGATCGTCCTGGGGATCGGCAACAAGGACAACGGCTATCCGCGCGAGACCGGCTTCGACATCTCCGTCGCGTCCGAAGTCATGGCGATCTTCGCGCTGGCCACGAGTCTTGAGGACCTGCGCGAGCGCCTGAGCCGCATCGTCATCGGAATGGACTTCGACGGCAACGCCGTCACCGCCGAAGACCTGGGCGTGGCCGGCGCGATGACGGTGCTGATGAAGGATGCAATGCTCCCGAACCTGATGCAGACGCTCGAAGGCACCCCCGCCTTCGTTCACGCCGGGCCCTTCGCCAACATCGCCCACGGCAACAACTCCATCGTCGCCGACCAGATCGCCGTCAAGCTGGCCGACTACGTCGTTACCGAGTCCGGCTTCGGCGCGGACATCGGGATGGAAAAGTTCATGGACATCAAGTGCCGCCTGAGCGGGCTGGTCCCGAACTGCGTGGTGCTCGTCGCGACCGTCCGCGCGCTGAAGATGCATGGCGGGCTCGGCAAGGTGGTGGCCGGCAAGCCGCTGCCGCAGGAATTGTGCGAGGAGAATCTGCCTGCGTTGGAGAAGGGCGCGGCGAACATGGTGCGCCACATCGAGATCATCCGACAATTCGGCGTTCCGGTCGTGGTGGCCATCAACACGTTCACCACCGACACCGCCAACGAGATCAACCTGCTCAAGAAGATCGCCATCAAGGCCGGCGCCGAAGGCGCATTCAAGGCCGACCACTGGGCGCATGGCGGGAAGGGCGCTATCGAATTGGCCGAGGCGGTCGTCGCCGCCACGAAGAAACCCGGCAAGTTCCAATTCCTCTATCCGCTGGACATCCCGATCAAGAAGAAGATCGAGACGATCGCGACCAAGGTGTACGGCGCCGATGGCGTGGACTACCTGCCCGAGGCCGAAGCCAAGATCGCCCTGTACGAGAAGCTCGGCTATGACAAGCTCCCGATCTGCATGGCCAAGACGCACCTGTCGCTCAGCCACGTCCCAGCGGTGAAGGGCGTGCCGAAGGGGTACCGCATCCCCGTCCGCGACATTCGCGCCTCCGTGGGCGCCGGTTTCCTCTACCCGTTGCTCGGCGATATGCGCACCATGCCCGGGCTGCCCAGCCGGCCGGTGTTCTACGATGTGGACTTGGACCTCAAGACAGGGAAGATCGTCGGGCTGTTCTAAGACGCGCAGGGATGACGAAAAAGAAGCGGGGCCGCTCGATGGAGCGGCCCCGCTTTGTTCTATCGCGTACGAGGTTCTAGATGTCTATGCCGATGTCCTTCTGACCCGGACCGGCGCTCAACTTGGCCCATGCCTTCCATTCCGTGCATTTGGTGTTGCCGTACTTCCGGCTGCCCTTCCAGAATCCACCGCACTGGCCGACCGCGGAACTGTCCACCTGAACGCTGTCAGGCGTGTGAAGCCTGCGCGCCCCCGACCAGAAGTCGCATGTGCTGCAATTGTGCCAGACCTTCGAATAGACGTTCGCGCCCATTTCGACCTCCTCGACCGTGCCCTCCATGATCTCCATCCTACGCTTCCCGCGACCATTCGGCAAATAGCCCTGTGGAGGCGCATGCGCCGTGGCGCGGAAAGCACAAGCCATTGTAGGGGCGTGGCATGCTACGCCCCTACGGGGTGGGCACAACGCATGCGACTTCCCCCCGCGCGCGGCTCACTTGGCAACCCGCTCCCGCTTTGGCTATACTGCGTCAAGGAGTGCGAACCATGCTCAGATGCGTCATTTTCGACCTGGACAACACGCTGGTGGACTCGGACCTTGATTTCGCCGCCATCAAGGCGGAGATCGGGTCCGACGAGCCGATCCTGGAATACCGCGCCAAGGTGGATGAGCCGGAGCGGCAGCGGATAGATGCCATTCTCTCCCGCCACGAGGAGCGCGCGGCGGGCAGTTGCGCGCTTTGCGCCGGAGCGGAGGAGTTGCTCAAGCTCCTGTCGAAGAGGGGCGTACGCACGGGGCTGGTGACGCGCAACTCCCGCGCCTCTGTGGGAACCGTTCTGCGCCGCCACGCGATGCAATTCGACTGCGTGCTCTCGCGCGAGGACTCGGCCCCTAAGCCCTCGCCGGAACCGATCCTGCTGATCTGCCGGAAGCTGGGCATCGCGCCGGCCGAGGCGCTGATGGTCGGGGACTACCTGTATGACATCCAGTGCGGCCAGGCCGCGGGGACGCGCACGATGCTGGTGAACGGCCCGCACCGCGCGAAGTTCACCGCCGAGCCGGACTACGAAGTCAAGGACCTGGGCGAGGCCCGCAAGGTCATCGCCAAGATACTGAGAACGGAGGGGAATTGATGAGACCGCATCCGCTCACTCTGATTGGACGCTGTTTCAAAACTGTGGCGCGGGTTATCCAACCCGCGAAAATAGAGCGCGGACTGAATAGTCCGCACCACATTGCGAGTTGTGAAACAGTTTCCATGGCGCTGCTCTGCGCCCTGGCGCTGGGCTGCGCGGCGGTTGCGCAGCCGGCCGCTCCGGTCGAGCCGCCGGGCGGGACCCTGACTGTGAATACACTTCTCGACCACATGGAGGCGGCCCGCAAGGAACTCAAGACGTTCAAGGCTGACGTCGCCAAGACCCGCTTCGTCGCCGCGCTGGACGAAACCGAGCAGAACGCCGGGCAGATCGAGTTCAAGACGCCGCGCCTGCTCCGCCTCTCCCTTACGAACGCCCGGACGAAGAAGGAAACCATCATCTTCGTCGGCAAGGAATATGCCTGGCTCTACCGCGTCCAGGACAAGCAGGCCGAGCGCAGCAAGCTTGCGGACCTCGGCGAGACGGACAAGAAGAAAAGCGGCAATCCGCTGGAGTACGGGCTGGCGCGGGACATCCACGGTCTTCTGGACGCCTACAACATCAAGCTCCTGCCGGTGGAGAAGGTCGCTGAGGTCGAAACCACGCCCATGGAGCTAACGCCGAAGCAGGGGACGTATGCCGAAGGAAAGGTCATCTTCTGGATCAGCATGACGAACTGGCTGCCGGTGCAACTGCGCGAGTACAAGAGTGACGATGAGATCGTGGAGACGCACACCTTCACGAATATCCAGACGAACGTTTCGCTCTCGGACAAGCTGTTCGAGTTCACGCCGGACAAGGCCGTGGACGTCATCCTCCATGACGCCGTGCAGGGGAACTGACCATGGGGCAGCGTAGCTGCAAGTGCGGAATGCGCGGTGCGCATGGCGCACCTGGGAATGCGGATTGCGGATTGGCAGGCAATTGTTTGGCGCTGGCTGCCGTCATTCTGCTCTCGTTGGGCGTCTACGGGTGCGCGCGCTCCGGTTCGGGCGAGCGGCCTCAGAGCCTCCCCAAAGCGGCGATCACGATTGCGGGTCGTTCGCTGGAAGTGGAGATCGCCTCGACAAACGCGCAGAGGCAGATCGGAATGATGCACCGGCTGAAACTCACGACGGATGAGGGGATGCTCTTCATCTTCCCGGACGTGCGGGAGCGAAACTTCTACATGAAGAACACCCACGTCGCGCTGAGCATCGCCTTCATCGCCGCGGACGGGCGGATCATCAACATCGCCCACATGGAGCCTTTGACGCTCAAGATTCATTCCTCGCGGCTTCCGGCCATGTACGCGCTCGAGATGCCGCTGGGGTGGTTTGACAGGAACAACGTGCGTGAGGGGGATAGGGTGGGCATCCCGGAAACGCTGAAAGCCGCTGATGAGTGGCCGCAACGGGGAACGAGAATGGGCAATGGGCATTTGTCAAGGGTCAATTGACAGCGGCACAACGAGCATCGCCGCAGTACGGTTTCAGTGACGGGGTTAACTGTTCATTGACAATTGCCACATGCCCATCGCCCATTGACTAGCCCATCAACGCTCCGCCGGTCAGGTTGATCGCCTGCCCCGTCATGTAGGAAGCGCCGTCGCTGGCGAGGAAGACCGCCGTGCGGGCGACCTCGCGTGGCTCGCAGACCCGCCCCAATGGAATCTTGCTCAGCAGGTAGGGGCGCACCTCTTCAGGCTTCATGCCGCGCTTGCGCGCATAGTCCACCGTCTGCTGCTCCCACATCGGGGTGGGGACGATCCCCGGACAGATCGCATTGATGCGGATCCCCTGCGCGGCGAACTCCTGCGCCAGCGACTGCGTCAGGCCGATCACTCCGAACTTGCTGGCGCAGTACGCGGCATAGGCGGAATTGCCGAGCTTGCCGGACTGGCTTGAGAGGTTGATAATCGCGCCCCGCCCGCGCGGCAGCATGCGCCGCACCGCCGCCTGGCAGCAGAAGAATGCCCCCTTCAGGTTCACATCAAGGGTCAGGTCCCACGTCGCTTCCGTGCACTCCAGGAAGGGGACGATTTTGGAGACCCCGGCGCAGTTGACCCAGATGGAGAGGGGCCCCAGGGTGGTTTCGGCGGCGTCCGCCGCGGCTTCCACCTCCGACTGCCGTGTGACATCCACCGCCCACCCGCTCGCCCGGCCACCATCCTTCGCGATCTCCGATACGACGGCCTGCACGGCATCCAACTTCACATCCAGGAGCGCCACCGCGGCCCCCTCCAGCGCGAACTCTCTTGCGATGGCCGCGCCGATGCCGCTGCCCGCGCCCGTGACCACGGCGACCTGGCCGGCAAGCTTCATTGGACCCTTCCCGGCCAGAGGAGCACTTTCAGGGACTGCTTGAGCTTCATCAGTTCGATCCCATCGTGGAACCGTGAGAGTGGCAGGCTGTGCGTGATGATCCCCTGCGCGTCAATCTTTCCCGCCGCCAGCAGTTCCACCGCCTTTTGCACATGCTCCGGCCGGGAGTCGGACGCGCCCACGATGCGCAATTCGTTGTAATGGATCAAGCGGCTGTCCAGCGTGATGTCGGATGCGCCGCTGGGCAGGCTGGCGAACAGGCTGACGCCCGCCCCCTTGCGCGCGTATTGCAGCGACTGCTCCTGGGCGAGGCGCTCCGGCGCGCAGACGATCACGGCATCGGCGCCGAGCCGCTCCGTCTCGGTCAGCACGCGCGCCTTGACGTCCTCATTCGCGCCGTCGATCACGATCAGTCCCGCCAGCTTCCTCAAAAGCGACAGGCGCGGCTCCGAGCGCTGGACGATCATCACCTTGCTCGCGCCGAGCGCCTTGGCGATTTCGGCGTGGATCGCCCCCAGCGGGCCTCCGCCGACGATCAGCACGCGGTCGCCCGCTTTCACACCGATCAACTCCTGTGCGTTGATGGCGCAACTCATCGGTTCGGCCAGCGCCGCCGCTTCGTCGCTTACCGAAGCGGGTACCTTGATAACGTTGCCGCCGGCGAGCGCCAAGTGGGGGATGGCCAGCAGGGGGGCGAACGCACCGTCGAATTGCTGACTGATGGGCCGACTGTTCGGGCAGAGGTTCTGGAGGCCGCGCGCGCAGAGAGGGCATGCATTACAGGCCAGTGTGGTAGCCAGGGTCACGCGTTCGCCTACCTTGAACCCCTTTACGCGGGCGCCGGCGTGGCGGATTCGGCCCACCATCTCGTGCCCGATGATGACAGGTGGCTTCCAGCGAGGATGGCCGATGGTCGCCAGCTTCAAGTCGGAGCCGCAAATGGCGCAGCAGGCCACCTCAACCACCAGGTTGTCCGGCTCGGCTTTCGGCTCCGGACGTTCGCTGATCTCGATCTTCCCTGGGCCCAGGTAAACGGCTGCCTGCAAGGCGGTTCCTCCTCATATGAACGGCAGGGCGCTCAGTTGAGCATGTTCGTCACTTCTTCGACTTTGACGGCCACTTTCTTGGAAATGCCCTTCTCCTGCATCGTGATCCCGTAGAGTACCTCGGCGATCCCCACCGTCCGCTTCGAGTGCGTGATGATGATGAATTGCGAGTCCTTGACGAATTCGTCCACCAGCATCTGCGTGAAGCGGTCAATGTTCGCCTCATCCAGAGCCGCATCCACCTCGTCAAGGATGCAGAAGGGGGAGGGCTTCGAGCGGAAGACGGCGAAGAGCAGGGCGATGGTGGTCATCGTCTTCTCGCCGCCGGACATGAGCGTGATGGAACGCAGTTCCTTCCCCGGCGGGCAGGCCAGCACTTCGATGCCCGCCTCCAGCACGTCCGGTTCTTCCGGGTCGAGCGTCAGGTCGCAGCGCCCGCCGCCGAAGAGTCGCCGGAAGGTCTCCAGGAAGTTCTTGCGTACCTCCTCGAACGTCTGCATGAATTTCTCGCGGCTGACTTTGTTCAGCTTCCGGATCACCTCCTGGAGGTCCTCGGTCGCCTTGACCAGGTCGTTGCGCTGGGCCTCGGTCTCCGCGATGCTGATCTCCAGGCTGTTCTCCTCATCAATGGACTCCTCGTTCACGCCCCCCATGCGGCGGACCTTCTCGCGCAGTTCCTCAATCTCCTGCGCCACCGCGTTCCAATCCGGTTCCTGCTCGGGCACAGGGGCCGCCGCAGCTTGAGCCACGGTAGACGCGTCGGTTGACGCGGCGGCGTCCGCCGGAGCGGGGGCTTCGGCCGCAGGAGGTTCCGCAGCGGCGGCGGCCCGCTGCGCGATGACGTCGGGCAGCCGCACGCCATGTTCGCCGAAGACGCGTTCGACCAGCGTCTCCATCCGCACCCGGAACTCCTGTTCCTCGATGCGCAGTTTCTGGAGTTGTTGCCGCAGCCGCTCCAGGTCGGCGCGCAACACGCGCGCTTTCTCGGCCAGTTCAGCGCGCTGGGCCTGCGAGCTCTCCTGTTCGGCGCGGATCGCTTCGATTTCGGCGCTGACGCAGACCTTCTCCTCCGCGAGCCGCGCCGACTCCAGCCGTGCCTGTTCGATTTCCGTCTCTGCTTGCGCCTGCTTGAGCCTCAGTTCTTCCATTCGCTGGCGGATGGAGGCGATCTGCGCCTCAACTTCAGCCATTGTCTGCCTGGCGGTGACGATTCCCTTCTCGAACCCGCCCCGGCGGACCTCCTTCTCGGCCAGTTCCACCTTCAGGCGGGTCAGTTCCTGCCGCAAGCGATCCACGACGGTCTGCTGATCGGCCAGGTTGCGGCGGGCCGTCTCCATCTCCGCCTGCAGCCGGTCGCGCTGGGAAAGCGTCTCCGCGAGCTCCTGTTCGATGATCCGTTCCCGCTCGTCGAACGCTTTGACGGCGGCCTCAATCTCATCCATTTCGGAACGAATCGCGGCCGATTCGTCCCCAAGCAGCTTCTGTCGCTTGCGGCGGTTCAGGATTTCATTCTCGTTGGAGAGTTTCTCCAGGTTGCCGCGTTCGATCTCTTTGCGCAGGGTGGTGACGTCGCCTCGGAGCGATTCTACCTGCTCCGCCACGCGACCACGCTGCCCCTCCAGGATCGCCAGCGTCTCGGAGAGGGTGCGCATCTCACGCTCGATTTCCTCCAGTTCGCTCTTGCGGGAGATGATGCCTGCGCGGGGGAGCGGCTCGCCGCCGAGGATCACGCCCGAGGGGTCCACCCGGTCGCCATCGAGCGTCACGAAGCGCGCCCGCGCGCCGCCGTTGTTGGAGAGCCGCAGGGCGGTAGGGAGGTCTTTGACGACCCATGTGGCGCCGAGCAAGTGCCGGATGACCGGCTCCAGTTCCGGGCTGTAGCGGACCAGGTCCGCCGCGCGGCCCAGGACGCCGTCATCGCTCGCCAGGTGCATCTCCTCGATTTCCGGGGCGCGGGCGCGGTTCAGCGGGATCAGGCCGGCCCGCCCGGAGCGGTCCATCCTGAGCAGCGCGACCGCCGCGCCGGCTTCGCTCTCGCTCGTGGTGATGACGTGCTGCGCCGCGTTGCCGAGCGCCGCCTCAATCGCCAGCGCGTAGCGCAGGTCGGCGCGCACGAGGTTCGCCACCATGCCGCGCACGTGCAGTTCCGGTCCCTGGCCGTCGCTTCGAAGCAAACGCTTCACGCCGGACTCGATGTCCTCGCCGCGCACTTCCAAATCCTGCAATATCTCGCGCCGGGAGATGCATTGCGCCTCGCGGTGCCGCTGCTCGCGCAGCGACGACTCCAACTCCTGCGCTTCCGTATCGAGGCGGACGAGCTCGTGCTCCTTCTCATGCAGCAATTGGCTGCGGTCGGCCAGGCGGCCGCTGATCTCGTCACGCTCGCCGGCGAGCGCGCGGATCTCCTGGTCAATGCGCTCGACTTCGGCAGTCTTCTCGGCCAACTGGCCTTGCAGCCGCGCCCGTCGCGCCAGTTGCTGCCGCCGGCTGGAATCCATGTGGTTGAGTTCGTTGCGCAGCGTAGTGGCGCGCTCGATGATCTGGATTGTGTGGTTCTTCCATTCCTCGATGGCGCCGGCCAGCCGCGCGCACTCGCTCCCGGCGGCGTCCGCCTTCTGCGTCTCCTCGGCGATGGATTGCGCCTGTCGCTCGATCGTCTCGCGGATGGATTGCAGGTTGCGCTCCGCCTCGGCCATCTCCTCCTGGGTCTGCCGCAGCTTCTCCGCCAGCGACCAGGTGCTCCGGGTGCAGCGCTCGTTCTCATCCTGGAATTCGCGGATGCGCTCGCCGTTGTGAGTGATGGTCGCTTCTGCCGCTTCCATGCCGGATTGGACGGCGTGCAGGCTCTCGCGCTTGCGTAGATGCTCCTTCTCGAGTTCGTTGATCCGGGCATCCAGCGTTGCTGTAACCTGCTCAATTTGTGATAGTTGCCCGTTGATTTCGGCCTGCTGCCTGTCGAGCCCGTTGATCTCCAGTTCCAGCGCCCCCCGGCGCGCGTCCCACTCGCGGTAATTCTTGATCGAGAGACTGAGCACCAGCTCGCGAAGACGCGCCGTATGTTCCCGATAGCGCCGCGCCTTGGCCGCCTGATACTTGATCGAGCGGAGTTGCTTGCGCTGCTCCTCCAGGCGCACGTCCACTTTTTGCAGATTCAGGCGGGTGCGTTCCAGCCGGCTCTGCGCCTCGCGGCGCTGCGCCTTGTACTTGCTGATTCCCGCCGCCTCCTCGAAGATGGCGCGACGCTCCTTGGAGTTCGATTGGATGAACTTGTCCACCTTCCCCTGTTCGATGATGCTATACGTGTCCACGCCGACGCCGGTGTCCATGAAGAGCGTTCGGATGTCGCGCAGACGGCAGGGCTGGCGGTTGAGGAAGTATTCGGACTCGCCGCTGCGGTAGAGACGGCGGGTGACGCACACGTCGGTGTATTCCACCGGCAGGATGCCGCGGTCGTTCAGGAAGGTGAGGGAAGCCTCCGCGTAGCCGAGCGAACGGCGGCTCGCGGTGCCATTGAAGATGACGTCGGCCATCTGAGTGCCGCGGACCGCCTTGGCGCTCTGCTCGCCAAGGATCCAGCGTACCGCATCCACTACGTTGCTCTTGCCGCACCCATTCGGGCCGACAAACGCGGTCACGCCGCTCTGGAAATCGAACTCGGTCTTATCGGCAAACGACTTGAAGCCGTACATTTCCAGCTTCTTGAGGAGCATCTCGTTGGCTCTCCCTTCAATCAGCCCTGCGAATCGGCCACGTCGGACATGGAATCCCCGGCAAAGGAATTCATGGAACACTTTCTCCGCAAGCCGGGAGATCGTGGGAGAGATGCCCAGCGTCCGTACGCCGTAGCCAGCCGCAAACCACGGGGCGCCAGCCATGGGTGTGGAGAGCGCCAAGAGCCATAGCCTGCAACTGACAGTGGGAATTATACAACTGACAAACCGCAACGTCAAGTGCTATTTTTAACAAAATACACCATATATGGTGTGCCGTCCGCAAGTTAGTAGAATCTTGCGCAGTGCGTATCGGCGCACGCATGGGACGACGTCGTGATCTGCGCTCCTGACCACCGTTTCTGGTGGGGCGCGGCTGCTTGCCCTGAGTTTGTCGAACGGGCCTCAGCGCGCTTTGGCCCCGACATGCGTTATCACCACGGGGAGACTGGCGCGTGGTGTTGCACGCTTGACACGAGAAGACTCTCGTGTAAGATGGACTAGTGTCGAGGTTTGATGCTTCGTCCCGAGCTTGTTCGTTGGTCCATGGATGGGCTGACGGTTCGCGGACTGGGTCTCTTCAGAGGAGGTCGCACTATGAGACTGCTTCTGTGCGCGCTGGCGGTGGTGGGAATGGTCGCGGTGACCGGTTGCGTCATGCCGCAGGGGCCGGTGTTTGGCGGGATCACGGTTGATCAGAAGGGCCCGGTCTCGATGGGTGACTTCAACGTGAAGAGCCTGAAGGAAGGCCGCTCCAAGGCGGCTGGTGTCATCCTCGTCTCCTGGGGCGACGCCTCGATCAGCGCTGCCATGAAGGAAGCGGGCATCACTCGCGTCCATCACGTGGACTGCGAAGCGCTGAACGTCCTGGGGATTTACGCCCGATACGAGACTATTGTCTACGGCGATTGATGCCGTTGAGAAACCTTGCGAAGGTTCAAATGAACCTTCGCAAGGTGAGTTCCTACGGGGGTGGCTCCTTGAGAATGATTCGAGTGCGCTTCGGGCGCCTGGCGCTGGCCGCTGTGGTGTCGTTGATCGTCGCAGGCTGCGCGCGCAAGCTCCCGTACGTTCGCGGCGAGTATATCCAGTCGCGCGCACAAACCATTCCTCAAGGAGCCACCCCCGTCTTTTCCTGGCAAGGGGCGCAAGGGGTCATCTTCACGTATTGGGGTCGGCAGAGCGCGACCGTCCGCGTTCGCGCCTGGGTTCCCACCGGGGCGACGGCGGCGTCGGATGCGCGATGGGAAGTGGATGCGCGAACAGGCGAGGGCAAGCCGCTTCCCTTCATCGGCGTCGAGAAGTCGTATCTTAACGAAAGAGGGCAGGAGGTCGCTAAACTCGTCCCGCCCTTAGACCTCGACCGCATGCCGGACGGCCTCTACGTCGTCATTTCTCCGGGCATGGAATTCGCGCAGGGCAAACTGTCGCGCATTCAGCCGATTGCCAACGTCCGGGAGATTCGACATAAGACCATCACGCCGTTGTGTTTTCCAGTTCTGCTGATCCCCGATGCGCCTTCCGACCTGGTCCCGGTTCCGCCGCCTCGCCCCGAGGAGCCCGAAGGGACGGCGCTGCCGAACTGAGCAAGTTGTGGGGAGCCGACAGTTCTGAGGCTATTTATTGGAGGACGCGACATGAAGAAGTGCCTGCTGTTGGGGCTGCTGTGTGCCGTCGTGTTGGCGACTAGCGGGTGCCTGGTAGCCCCGGTGGTCCCGCCTTTGGGCGCCGTTTATTCGGGCGTGAAAGCGCCGTTGGACGTTGATGCGGACAATACGGCCGCTACCGGCAAGAAGGGCACATCCAGTTCCATCAACATCCTGTGGCTCGTCGCCGTCGGTGACGCAAGCGTCAAAGCGGCCGCCGAAGAGGGGGCCATCACAAAGGTGGAGCATGTTGACTACGAGTTCACCAACGTCCTCTTCTTCTTCTCGAAGTACACCACCGTTGTGTACGGCCAATAGCCCGGCACGGTTTGAGGGAACGGATCATGCATAAAGCACTATTGATCTTGACTGCCCTCCTGGTCGTGGGCGCCTTTGCGGGCTGCACCGGGGTGGTTGCGCCGGTCGTGCCGCCGCGCGCCGCCATCTACACCCATTTCAATGCGCCGCTCCAGACACACTATGAGGGCGCCGATCTGGGAACCAAGAAGGGGGAAACGAAGTGTCGCGGCATCGGCATCTTGTTCTGGCCTTCCCCTGACGTCGCCTGGGGCGATAGCGCAATCCGCCAGGCCGCCAAAGAGGGCAATATCAGCACCGTCAAGGCTGTCGACTACGAGTACCTGAACGTCCTATGGGTGTACCAGGAGTTCACCGTCCACGCCTACGGCGATTGACCGTCAGCGACAAGGGGCCCATCCGTGGTAGGGGCAAGGCGACTTGTCCTCCGTAGCTTCAGCGAAGGAGGATGCCTTGCCCCTACATGCGACTTCCGGTATTCTGGCGGCTCTTTGCATTGCTCGTTTTCAGAATAAGGGGGAACGCGTGAACAAGCGGTGCAACAACATCAGTTTTGTATTTGGCGTACCGGGGTTCTTCCTGCAGTTTGCAGGGTCAGCTATGAATCAGCCGTTGGTCCTCATCATAGGCTCGGTTCTTCTTATGATTGGCCTTGCGTATTATGCCAAGGGGAAGAAGAGAAACCCCGCCTGGTGCCTAATGGGTTTTCTTCCGATCGTTGGCATAATTGTCTTGGCCTGTCTGAAGGACCGCGAAGAGGAACCAACTCTGAAGGGACTGTGAATAGACTGCCGCGGCAGAAAGTCATTCGCTGCCGTTGAGCGTTTCCGGCGAACTGCATGAAGCTTGACGCTCCCCGCGCGGCGGTGCTAACATGCCCGCATGAGACTCCTCCGTAACAAAGCGCTATCCATAGCCACGGGGCTGCTTTACGTCCTCCTAGCGGGCGGCTGCGCCTATCATCGCGCGTCGCAGCAGGCCAGCGCGGCGTTCAGCCTGGGGGACTACGCGGGGGCCGCCGCCACCCTCGAAAAGGCCGCCCCGCCGGACCACGATCGCTTGCTCCACCTGTTGGAACTCGGCACATGCTATCACTGCGCGGGGGACTTCGCCAAGAGCAACGCCCGCTTCCTGAGCGCCGTTTCAGTCGCCCGCGAATACGACGAACGAGCGCGAGTCAGCCTCCGCGATGCCGCGGCACTCGGAGCAGCCCTTGCCATCAATGACAACCTGTTGCCATACCGCGGCGAACCGTACGAGCGCATTCTGCTGCACACCCATCTGGCAATGAACTACCTCCTGCTGCGCGACCTTGAGAACGCCCGCGTGGAGATCCTTCAGGGGTACCAGGTCCAGAAGGAAATGCGCGAGCAGAATGAGGAAGCGATTGCCAAGAGCAAGGCGGAGGCATCGAAACGCTCTTGGGACAGCGCCCGCATCAATTCCGAAGTCGACAAGGCCTATGCCGGCCAGATGAAGACCATCCAGTCCGCCGACAACGTCTACCAGAACGCCTTCATGTATTACCTTTCCAGCATCGTATACGAGATGAACGGCGAAATCTCCGACGCCTACATTGACGCCAAGACTGTTCATGCGCTGGACCCCGGCTTCCTGCCGGTGCGTCGTGAGTTGTTGCGATTTGCGCGGCAACTCGGAGTGCGGGAGGAATATGACAGATGGCTGGCGGAATTCGGCAAGGAGATGATTGAGCCGCTGCCAAGAAGGAACGGCGAGGTGGTCGTGTTGTACGCGCGCGGCCTCGCGCCGTTGAAGGAGCAGGTCAAGATCGTCCTGCCGCTTCCGCTTGAGAAACGTGTGGACCTTGTCCCCATTGCGTTCCCGCGCTTCGTTTCGCGACATGACCCGGTCGCCACGGTCCGCCTCGGCGAGGACTGTACGGTGTTGGGCAGCACGCAGCCGCTGATGAGCGTCGAGGCGACCGCCGAGCGCAACCTCTGGCAACAGGCCCCGGCCCTCGCCATTCGCCAGTTGATCCGCGCCGCCGGCAAGGTCGTTCTTCAGGAACAGGCCCGCAAGAAGTACGGCTCGCTTGCCTTCCTGGCCGCGTTCATTCTCGCCGATATTACTGAACAGGCCGACCTGCGGTCCTGGCGCAGTCTGCCGGTGGAGTTCCAGGCGCTTCGCGTTTCGGTTCCGCCCGGTGCGCACAATTTCGTAATGGACCTTGTGTCATCCCAAGGCACCGTAGTGGGAAGCGTACCGGCCAACGGGGTGCAGGCGCCGGAAGGGGGGATCGTCTTCATCGTCTTGCGTTCCGTGGGCGTTCATGGTACTGCTTATCATGTCAGTTTCAGCCGCAGAAGCGGCGCCCAGTAAGGAGGCAATCATGTTGCGCACAGCATCGTTTATGGTGGTTGCAGCGCTGGCGTTTGTCATCGCCGGCTGCGCGAGCCAGGGGGAGCGTGTTGACCCGGGAGTGGAAGCGGTCGCGTCGCATGATTTCAACCCGACGGACCTGCAACTCATCGGCAAACAGGCGGTCGAAAAAATCCTGGCGCGCGACGTCTTCAAGAACGCCGAGGAAAAACTGCCCCTGTACGTCGCCCCCATCAAGAACCTGACGGATGAACATGTCAACACCCCGATGATTCAGGAGTATATCGCCAACAAGTTTGACGAAACAGGCAAGGTGCGCCTCATCATCACTCCCGCGGAAAAGCAGGAGAACATCGCCGAACTCGAGCGCCAGCAGGATGCGTTCGTTGACCCTGCCACCGCACAGAAGATTGGCAAGCTTATCGGCGTGAAGTACTACGTGACCGGCCAACTGGCGAACATGAGCACTCAGGTGGGGAGCAAGAAAGGGCAGTTCTTCCTCTTCACGCTCAAGCTAATCAAGGTCGAAACAGGGGACGTCACGACGAGCCAGGTGGAGATACAGAAACTCAGCAAACGCGGCTGGTTCGGCTGGTAATAGCGAGAGACTGCATTGGCAACCAACAACGTCAGGCTTGGCATCGTCGGACTTGGCACGGTGGGCATGGACGTCCTGCGCACCCTGCGGAAGAACCGCGCGGTCGTGCGGTCGCGCTGCGGGACAGAGGTGGAGGTCGCGCGCGTGGCCGACCGCGACGTGGAGCGGCTGCGGGCCTGCGGCCTGCCGCCGGCCAAATGTTCCACCACGTTTCAGGCGATCCTCAACGATCCGGCCATAGAGATTGTCGTGGAGCTCATCGGCGGCGCCGGCGCGGCGAGGGAACTGGTCACTCAGGCGCTCAAGGCCGGCAAGCATGTGGTGACGGCCAACAAGGCGCTCCTCGCGGCGCAATGGCAGGAGATTCTGTCGCTGGCGCATCGCCGGCGGCGCGCGCTGGGGTTTGAGGCCTCGGTCATGGCCGGCGTGCCGGTCATTCATAGCATCGAGGCCGGCCTGGCCGGCAACCAGATTCAATCGCTTTTCGGAATATTGAACGGCACGACGAATTTCATCCTCACTCGCATGGCGCAGGGACTGGAGTTCGATTCAGCGCTGCACGAGGCGCGCGCGCGCGGCCTGTGCGAGGCGGATGCCTCGCTGGACATTGACGGCTACGACGCGGCACAGAAGTTGGCGATCCTCGGCACCATCTCCCTTGGCCGGCGCGTGCCGGTCGCCGCGATCTATCGCGAGGGAATCGGGCAGATCGAGCGCTTCGACATCGAGGAAGCGCGCAGCCAGTTCGACTACGTCCTGCGCCCGCTCGCGGTGCTCAAGCGGGGGCGGCAGGTGGAGGCGCGGGTGCATCCGACCTTCATCCCGACGCACCATCCGCTGGCCGCCATCGAGAACGAGTTCAACGCATTGCTGATTCACACCGACACCGCCGGCCCGATCACCCTCTCCGGCAAGGGGGCGGGTGGGAAGCCGGCCGCCAGCGGGGTGATCAGCGATATTGTTGAAGTCGCGCGCGCCATTCGGAAGGGAGACGGCGAGGCGGCGCTTGTTCCCGCCCAACCCGCTCCGGGCAGCGTGCGCATCGCGCCCATCGAAGAGGTCCAGAGCAAGTTCTATCTGCGTTTCTCGGTCGTAGACCGTCCCCGGATTCTGGCGTTCATCTCCGGCGCATTGGGCCGGCACGGGGTTTCCATCGCCACCTGCCACCAGCTCGGGCGATCCGAGCGCGGCGCGGTGCCGCTCATCATGGTCACCCATCTTACTCGCGAGGGGGCCATGCGCCGCGCATTGTCCAGGATTGACGCCTCGCACCGGATCGTCAAACGCAAGACGGTCGTCGTGCGCATCGAGGAGTAGCCATCCGCATGCGAACGGGTCTGATTGAGCGCTATCGCCGTTATCTGCCGGTCACGGAGCGCACCCCCATCGTCACGCTCTGCGAGGGGAGCACGCCGCTCATCCCCGCTCCCGCCTTGGCGCGCGCACTGGGCTGCCGCTGGAAGATATTCCTCAAGTACGAAGGGATGAACCCCACCGGCTCCTTCAAGGACCGCGGCATGACGATGGCCGTCTCCAAGGCGGCCGAAGCGGGGGCCAAAGCGGTCATCTGCGCTTCCACCGGCAACACCGCTGCCTCTGCCGCCGCGTACGCCGCGCGGGCGGGAATCCGCCCCCTGGTCCTGCTCCCGGCGGGCAGCGTCGCGCTGGGCAAGGTTTCCCAGGCGCTCGCCTACGGCGCGACCGTCCTGGCGGTGGAGGGGAACTTCGACGACGCGTTGAAATTGGTTCTGCTTGCCTGTGATCAGTATCCCGTCACCCTGGTCAATTCGCTCAACCCGTTCCGCATCGAAGGGCAAAAGACGGGTTCCTTTGAGATATGCGACGACCTCGGCCACGCCCCCGACCTTCACTTCATGCCCGTCGGCAATGCCGGCAACATCACGGCATACTGGAAGGGGTACAAGGAGTACCACGCGGAAAAGAAGACCGGCCTGCCCCGCATGATGGGCTTTCAGGCGGAAGGCGCTGCGCCGATTGTCCTGGGGCATCCCGTGGCCGATCCGCACACCCTGGCCACCGCCATCAAAATCGGCAACCCCGCAAGCTGGAAATCCGCTGAGGCGGCGCGTGACGAGTCCGGCGGGCGGATTGACATGGTCAGCGATGACGAAATCGTCGAGGGCTACAAGATGCTGAGCCGTCTGGAAGGGGTCTTCGTCGAGCCGGCTTCGGCGGCGGGTGTCGCGGGGATGGCGAAGTACTTGCGTAGCGGCACGCTGGACCGGAACAAGGAAACGACGGCGGTTTGCATCCTCACCGGGCACGGGCTGAAAGACCCCGAGCGCGCCATCAAAACCTCCGGCGCAATCGTCACCGTGCCGGCCACTCTTGACGCCGTGGCCAAAGGGGCGGGACTGATATGAGCCAGAGCGTCCGAGTGACTGTCCCCGCCACCTCGGCCAACCTGGGCCCCGGTTTCGATACGCTGGGAGTCGCATTGAACCTGCGGAATGAACTCCTCCTCCAGGCCACGGGCAGGAAGCATACGGAGGGTGAGAGCACGATCTGCGTCACCGTGGAAGGGCGTGGCGCTGGGGAACTCCCGACCGATGCGCGCAATCTGGCCGTCAGAGCAGCCAACGTCGTGTTCCGCGCCGCCCGGCACGTGCCCGAACGCCTGAACTTCCGCCTCATCAATCGCATTCCGTTGTGCAGCGGGCTGGGCAGTTCGGCCGCTGCCGCTGTGGCCGGGCTGGTGGCCGCAAACGCTCTTTGCGGGGAACCGTTCTCCACCGAACAATTGCTGAAGATGGCCACCTCTCTGGAAGGGCACCCCGACAACGCCGCCCCCGCCTTGCTGGGCGGGCTGACCATTTGCGTCGTGGACGAGGCCAGCGAGGTGCAGGTCGTGCAGCCGCGAGTGCGCACCGACCTGCAATTCGTGTTCTGTGTGCCCGCCGTCGCCCTTCCCACTCAGCGCGCGCGGAAGGTCTTGCCGAAGAGCTACAAGCGAGCGGACGTGGTCTACTCGCTCTCCCGGGCCGTCATGCTGACCGCGCTCCTGCACGGAGGCAGCACCCGGCTGTTGCGGCTTGCGATGCAGGACCGCATCCACCAGCCGTATCGTGGCAAGCTGGTTCCGGGGCTTGCCGAAGCCGTCGTAGCCGCCGAGAAGGCCGGCGCGTTGGGCGCCTGCTTCAGCGGTTCCGGTCCCACCGTGATGGCCGTCACCGATCGCGCCATGTCGCAGGAGACGATCGGCAAAGCCATGGCGCGCGCATTTGCTGCCCATGGCATCGCTTCGGAGATCCTTGCCCTCGGCATCAGCCGGACCGGCGCCCGCGCCTGCCGGGCATGATCCACGCTACCCCCCGTTGACGCTCCCTGGCCGATTCTGTAGACTGTCCAGCCCTCACTATCTCCATCTTCTTGAGCGGAAGGAGCCACGTACAGGTGACACCCGAATCCCCGATTGCATGGCATGCGTTGACCTCCGAACAGGTTGCACAGCGGCAGGAAAGCGATCCGAAGAGCGGCCTGTCCCGGAATGTGGCCGCTGAACGCCTCCTCGCCTCCGGGCGCAACGCGTTTCCGGAAGGGAAGCAGCGCTCCCTCCTGGCCATGTTCCTTGACCAGTTCAAGGACCTCCTGGTCATCATCCTGATTGCAGCGACGGTCGTGTCACTGGCGATGGGGGAATTCACGGATGCTCTGGTGATTCTGGCAATCCTCATCGTCAACGCCATCCTCGGAGTGATTCAGGAACGCAAGGCGGACCACGCGCTTGAAGCGCTCAAGAAAATGGCGGTCCCTCAGTGCGAGGTGATTCGTGACGGCGCCATTGAGAAGATCTCCTCCGAAGAGGTTGTGCCCGGCGACCTGGTGGTCATCCGGGAGGGGGACTACATCCCGGCGGACCTGCGCTTGACGGAGTCATACAACCTGCGCATAGACGAGGCCAGCCTGACGGGGGAATCGGCGCCGGTGGAAAAAGAAGTCGTAGCGACTGACGAGACGGCGTCCCTGGCCGACCGTGTCTGCATGGCATACGCCGGCACCTGCGCCGTGTATGGCCGCGGACGGGGGCTTGTGGTCGCCACCGGCATGCGCCGCGAGATCGGCCGCATCGCCCAGATGATGCAGCAACAGGACCGGACGGAAACGCCGCTGCAGCGCAACCTGGCCGGCTTGGGGAAGATGCTCGGCATCGGCGCGCTCGCGATCTGCGCCCTGGTGTTTGTCGTGGGGGTGCTGGAGGCCGGGCCGCTGACCAAGGAATCCGTCGTGGACATGTTCCTGACAGCCGTGAGCCTTGCCGTGGCTGCAATTCCCGAAGGGCTTCCGGCGATCGTGACCATCGTGTTGGCCATCGGCGTCTACCGAATGAGCAAGCAGCAGGCCATCGTCCGCAAGCTGCCCGCCGTCGAAACGCTCGGCTGCGCCACCTATATCTGCACCGACAAGACCGGGACCCTCACGCAGAACCGGATGACCGTTCTGGCGACGATGACGCCGAGGGAGATTCTTTTCTCAGGCCCCGCTGAAGATGTCTCGACTGCGCGGAACATGTTGAACATCTCTGTCCTTTGCAACGATTCTCACATTGACCGCCGTGGCCCCGATGTGAAACGGTACGGCGACCCCACCGAACTGGCGTTCGTGGACCTTGCCGAAAAGCGCGAGATTGACGTGGCCCAACTGCGCGCGGACCAACCCCGCACCCATGAAGTGCCGTTCGACTCCAACCGCAAGCTGATGTCCACCCTGCATCTGGTGGGAGGGCGGCGGATCATGCTGGTGAAGGGCGCGCCCGGCGCGGTCCTCGAGCGCTGTACGGCGTACGAACTGGAGGGCAAGGCCGCTCCGATGTCCGGCGCGGAGAAAGAGCGCACGCTGGCGGCCGTCGAGGAAATGGCCGCAAAGGCGCTGCGCGTGCTCGCCTTCGCATGGAAGGTTATGGACGGGCGCGACCAGATATCTCAGAGCGACGAGCAGGGGCTGATCTTCGCCGGCCTGATGGGAATGATGGACCCCGCCAGGGAGGAGGTGCGCGACGCCTTGCGCGAGGCGACCGACGCCGGAATTCGGTGCGCCATGATCACCGGCGACAACGCGACCACCGCCAAGGCCGTGGCCGCAGACATCGGGATGCTTCAGCCCGGCGACGAGGTCATCACGGGTCAGGAACTTGAGAAGCTCTCAGATGAAGAACTGAAGCTTCGCGTCCGCAAAATACGCGTTTTCGCGCGAGTCTGGCCGGAGCAGAAGTTGAGGATCGTCAAGGCGCTGCAGGAGAACGGCGAGGTGGTCGCCATGACCGGCGATGGTGTCAACGACGCCCCGGCGCTGCGCAAGGCAGATATCGGGGTGGCCATGGGGATCACCGGAACGGAGGTGGCCAAGGAGACTTCGGACGTCGTCCTCGCCGACGACAATTTCGCGACGATCGTTCACGCCATCCGCGAAGGGCGCGTGATTTTCGACAACATCCGCAAGTTCATCATGTATCTGCTGGCGTGCAACGTGGGCGAGATCTTTGCGATCTTCATCCCGATTCTCATGGGGCTTAGCTCCCCGTTGCGCCCGGTGCAAATCCTGCTGGTCAACCTCGTGACCGACGGCGTCGTGGCCTTGTCGCTGGGCGTGGACCCGCCGGAAAAGGGAATCATGCAACGCAAACCTCGCACGGCAGGGGGGGGGATTGTTGGGCGCGGAGATGTGGTCTTCATTCTGTACGGCGCTGTTTTCATCACGACGGCCGTCCTCTGCTCCTATCTGATGGGCCGGCGCTTGGGCGGCCCCGGTGAGGTCGGACTCAAGACAGGCATGACCATGGCCTTCGTGACGCTGTGCATGGAGGAAATTCTGCGCGCTTTCAGATTCCGCTCACTGACGAAAAACGTGTGGCAGCTGAATCCCTTCTCCAATATGTATCTGATCTGGGCCTGCCTCGGGTCGGCGGCAATCGTATTTATCACGGTCGTTTTCGCGCCACTCCGCGAGGTCTTCGGCAATACGGCCTTGAACGGAACGGAGTGGGCCTATGCGTTGCTGTTCGCGCTGATCCCGTTTACAGCTACGGAAGTCTGGACCTTGGTACGGAGGAAGGTCGGCGGCGAGGTGGGCTGAACTCAATCTCCTCCGAGCTCGTCGAGACGGGATGACGGAAGAGACTGTGAAATGCCCTCCAAGGCGGGTCTGTTGCTTGCATGTTGCATGAGACGGTGATACGATACCGCAATTGTTGCACTTTCGGGGCGAACGTGACGCCCCTTCTGTTTCTTGCGTCTTTCTGATTGGAGGTCGCGCTCATGGTACGCAAGTTGGTGTGTGTTGCTGCGGCGTTGGCTCTTGTGGCGATGTGCGGTTGCGTATGCAAGTCCACGTATACCAAAGACATCAACGCGCAAAAGGCGTTGACACAGCAGGCTGTGGACAAGGCGGCGGCGGACAAGAAGGTGTCCGATGCGGCATTGGATGCGAAGAGCAAGGAAGTTCAGGCGCTGACCAAGCAGCTCTCCGACGCCCAGGCCGCCGCCAAGAAGGTTGCGACGGACGCGATGGCGGCCCTGGATGCGATGAAAGCGCAGATGGCCACGGCCCAGTCCGCGCAGAAGCAGACTGCCGACAGGGCGGCCAAGGCCGAAGCGCAGGTGCAGGCGCTCACCAAGCAGCTCGCCGACGCGGAGGCCGCTGCCAAGAAGAGCATTGACGACCTCACGCGCCAGCTCGAAGGCGCCAAGAAGGTCGCTCCCGCTGCGCCGCGCGCTCCCGCAGCTCCTGTGGCTCCTGCAAAGTGACGCTCGGCTGAGAACAAACCGGGCCGGCTCCGCGCGTGCGGAACCGGCCCGCGTCGTTTCTTGCGGCGATTCACCAGTAGATGTAGCGCGTGAAGTCACGCCTCTCGGCGGGTGTCAACTTCTCCGTGTCCGGTATCAGGTAGCGGTTGTTGTCCAGGTCAATAAGCACCTTGCCCGTCCGGCCGTAATCCACGGCCCGGTCAAGCACCCAGCGCATGAAGAAGCTGAGCTGTCCCTTGTCGGTATCCACGTCGAATGCAAGGAGGGTGTTGTTGTACTTGGCCTCCACGGAGCGGATCCGGGTGATCGTGTGGACGAAGTAACGCCGCTCCAGCGCTTCGCGGACCAGTTGCGCAGCCTCCGGCGGGAACTCATCCAGATCGCGTATGATCCCGATCTCAATGTCCTTCTTCCCCGTGGACTGGATCAGGGAGATGTACCGCGATGGGTGCGCCACGGGGAATGCGCAGGCGGCGTATACCCCGCCATAAATCGCCTCGTTGATGACCGTTACGTGCAAGGCGTTGAGGCTGCCCAGGTGAATCCGGCACATGTCGGGGGTAAGGTAACGCACCTGTGTCGCGTTCAGGCGGGCAGCGGCTTCCGGATTGGCGGCGTTCGTTTCGGTCATATCGCCTGATCTCTATTTCTTCTTCTGCGCGGCCAGCGCATCCACGCTGGGTTCGCGCGTCAGTTCGGTCTGAATCTTCACCAGCCGGTGATAAAGTCCCCCCAGCGCCAGCAACTGCTCGTGGGAGCCTTCCTCTACGATCTTGCCTTCCTCCATCACGAAGATGCGGTCGGAGTTCTTCAGCGTACTGAGGCGGTGGGCGATGGCAATCGTGGTGCGCCCGGCGGTCACGCGCAGCAGCGCCTCCTGGATCAACTGCTCACTCTCGGTGTCCACGCTGCTGGTGGCCTCGTCCAGGACCAGAATCTTCGGGTCGTACAGCAGAGCGCGCGCAATGCTGACGCGCTGCTTTTCGCCGCCGGACAGCCCCGCGCCGCGCTCTCCGATATACGTGTCGTAACCGAGCGGATGCCGGATGATGAAATCGTGCGCGTTCGCCGCCTTGGCCGCCATCAGCACTTGCTCCGGAGAGGCGTCATTCCGGCCATAGACGAGGTTTTCGTAGATCGTTCCACGGAAGAGGAAGGGCTCCTGCAGCACAATCCCGACGCAGCGGTGCACGTCGGCGGTGCGGAGATCGCGCACGTCCTTCCCGTCCAGCAGGACGCGTCCCTCATCCACGTCGTACAGGCGCGCCAGCAGGTTGGTGATGGTGGTCTTGCCAGAGCCGCTCTTGCCGACAACTCCGATCCGTTCCCCCGGCTTGATCCGAAAGGAGATGTTCTTGAGCACCGGCTCGTGGCGGTTGTAGCCGAACGTCACGTTCTCCAGCTCTATTTCGCCGCGCGCCTCGACCAGGCGCGCCGCGTTAGGTTTCTCATCCACCTGGGGAGGCGTGTCCAGTATCTCGAACGTCCTCTGCGCGGCGGTGAGGAACTGCGTGAACCAGTCCGTCAACTGCGTCATGTACGTCAGCGGGGCGTAGAACATGGCCAGGTAGGCGAAGAACGCCATCAGGTCGCCCAGGGTCAAATCCTTGCCGATCACGTCGCGCCCGCCCACCAGCCAGACGATCAACCCGCCGAGGCTGAAGATCAGCCCCATCATCGGGTTGAAGATGCTTGTGGCATACTCCACACGGCGTCCGGAGTCCCGCAGATACTCGGTCGAGTGGGCGAAGCGGTCGTTCTCGCGTCCCTCCTGGCTGAACGCCTTGACTACGCGAATGCCGGAGAGGATGGAGCCGAAGGAACCCATCATGCGGCTCCAGGCGTCCCAGACCTTGAAGTAGCGCGGGTAGAGGCGACGCCAGTAGAAAATGCTCGCCGCGATCACCAGGGGGGTCGGCAGCAGCGTCCAGAGCGCCAGCTTCCAGGAGATGCTGAACAGCATCGCCCCGGTCACGACCACCATCAGGATTTGTGCGAGGAAACCCTGCGTCGCCTGGCGGACGAAATCGCGCAGGGCGTTGGTGTCGTTCCCCATGCGGCTGACCAGGTTCCCCACGCTGTGGCGGTCATAATAGTCCACGCTCAACTGCGTGAAGCGCTGGAAGAGTTTGTTGCGCAGGTCGTAGGTGATCCTGGTGCCGACGTAGCTATTGATGCGGCCGTTGACCATGTCCCCGAGCGTCTTGAGCAGCAGCACGCCGAACAGGGCAAGGACCAGGTACCCCAGCAATTGCAGCCGCTGCGTCTCCGGCAGGACCACGCCACCCGCCTGTTCGGGAGTGAGCACGCGGTCAACCAGGATCTTGGTGAGGCGGGGGGGGACCATTTGAAGGCCGGTGACCATCAGCAGCACCAGCAGCATCAGAACCGCCCACCCCTTGTACGGCTTCATCAGCTCCATCACGCGGCTGAGCACCGCTCCGCGATTCACGCAGCGCCGGCAGACCTCCCCTTTGAACTCCAGCGTCATTCCGCACTTGGAGCATTTGCGCAGGTCTATATCGTCCTCGGGAGAGACCTCGACCGGCTCCCCCTTGAACCAGCGCTTCAGCTTGGCGGTGACCTTATGGAAATCGTCGGCGCGCGCATTAGAGTAGGCCAGCACCTCCACGTACACGCCGTCTACCTGCGCTTCCAGGAAGCCGCCGCCGATTCCCTGTCGCGCGCGGATTTCTTTGATTGTGCTGCGTTCGAGGGAAATGCGCGTTGCGGAGGCGTGCTGAGCGTCCGGCATGGCGGCCGTCAGCAGATGTTCCTTCTGTACGATCAGAAAGACCTTCTCATAGTTGCCCGAAAGGTTCAAGTCGGTGCTTGTGACCATCCAGGCCTGAGAAGCGTCCACGCCGTCGCGCCGGAGGAGCGCGTCCAGTTCCTGCGGCAACTGCTGCTGGAGAAGTTGCGACCGCCCCGAAGCTGCCATCATCCGTCTATATCCTCAGCGAGTGCACTCGCACTGTATTCTATGGAGATTCTATCGAAAAACCGCGCCGTTGCAAGGCGCCATGCGGGAACGCCTGAAAAAGAGTGGAGCCAGCGGTGGGATTTGAACCCACAACATCCGCTTTACGAAAGCGGCGCTCTACCGTTGAGCCACGCTGGCTTGGGTCGCTTACCGAAATCGAAGTATACCACGACGCTAGACGGCGCGCAATTGAACCGCCGACTGAGGCGCAGGTGCTGCGCTACGAGAGGCATACAGGTTGTAGGGGCGTAGCATGCTACGCCCCTACGGAGGGGCACAGCACGTGCGGCTCCATGTCTTCCTGATGACTTGATTCCTGTGCGCCACTCTGGCATAATCCATTCTTGACAGTACGTCACAGGTGGCCCCACTGTGGGGCTGAAAAGGGAACCCCGTGCAAATCGGGGGCGGTCCCGCCGCTGTGATCGGGGACGAACGTCGCGAATCCACCATCCTGAGCTTGTCGAAGGATGGGAAGGCGCGGCCAGTAGGTTGATCCGAGAGCCAGAAGACCTGCCTGCGACGCGCTTCACGAAGGCTTCGAGGTTGAGCCGGGTGAAGAGCGAAGCGGCCGTATGCCCTCCACGCCTCTCACCATTCCACCTCTTCCTTCGCGAAGCGCTATGTCCGGCGGACTCCGATCGAGAGTCCTTGCCCAGAGAAGAGGAGGAGATTGTGCGCGCCTTTCGACGCAAGCTGGACCGCCTGTGCCGCACCGCGTTGGCCCTTTCCACCCGCGGCTTCACCCTGATCGAGCTGCTAGTCGTGATAGCGATCATAGCTATTCTGGCCGGAATGCTGCTGCCGGCCCTGGCGGCGGCGCGTGAGAAGGGACGGCAGACCGCCTGCAAGAATAACCTACGCCAGCTCTTCCTGGCCATGGACATGTACTGCACGGACTACAACGAGTACTACCTTTCGGCCGGTCGGGACAGCAACATCTCCTCCTACTCCGGAGGGAACCTGGAGCGCTGGCACGGGTGGCGGAAGGACATGAACTCGACGTTCGACCCGCGCTTCGGATCGCTCGCCTCTTACCTGGGTCTGCCCTCGGCGCGCAAGCCCCAGACCGTTGCCGAGCTTGCCGCCTACGTTCCGCCCAACGCCGGCGAGATACAGAAGATGGCCGGCGTGAAGATGTGTCCGACGTTCTACGGCAACTGGGACTCTATCGCCCTGGGCGCCTACGAGGCCGGATGCGGCGGGTACGGCATGAACCGGCTCTACGTCGGCGGCAGGGGGTATAAGACGCCCATCTACTACCGGACCGTCGCCGGGCGCACCCCGCCGGGCGCCAGCACCTATGAGGACATGCTCACCGCCGCGGCAGGGGCGTCGCGCCGTGAAGTGCGCGATCCGGCCAATACGCTGCTCTTCGCCGATACGGCCGCGCCTGCCAACATTCAGCCCGACCCGGCGAAGATCTATACGAACCCCATCTACGATGTGACCAAGGTATGTGAGTATTCCTATGCCGAGGCGAACTACTACACCAACGCCTCGACCTATGATTTCGTTACCACCTCGGACACCTTGCCGGACTCGAACTTCAGGGTGGACGCGGTGGACTACTGGAATTCCGCTTGCCCGTCCCTTCACTTCCGCCACGCCGGCCAGGTGAACGTGGCCTGGTGCGACGGACGCGTTACGGGCCAGACGCCGATCTTCTCGCGCAACGTCTGGGGACTCGATTATTTCCCGTTTCAACTCGGCTGGTTCGGGCCCGACGACAACTCCGTCTTCGCCCTTGATAAGCACAATCTGACCTACATGAACGCGCCATAGCGCCGCACCCCGTTCCTCCCGCACGGGCCGCGTCGGCCATTCTTCACCGGCGCGGCCCGTCGCGCTTCACTTGCCTTGCGAAGGCTCGTTTGGCCCTTCGCAAGGTTCGTCGCTATGCGGAGAACATTCTGCGCTGATGGATTCGTTGTCGTTACTTGGACGTTGAACGTCGAATGTTGGATGTTGAGTCCGTTCCCCCCTGAGCATTGTTTGCCTTCCGGTCCGGATTTGATATCATCCCATTCGGCGCCCGTTTTCAATTTGGCATAAGGAGGTCACCGATGTTCCTCTCAGGAATCGCCGACGAATCCGGCAAGGCCATTGAGACGCAAATTCGCGCGCACAAGGAATTGGGCTGGAAGCACATCGAAGTCCGCGACGTTAACTCCACCACGCTGGCTTTCGCCGACGACAAGGAGTTTGACTCAATTCGCGCCGCGCTCGACAAGGCGGGGATGCAGGTCTCCTGCTTTGCCAGTCGGATCGCCAACTGGTCGCGCGATATTTTCGGGCCGTTCGAGACGGACACCGACGAACTCCGCCGCGCCATGCCGCGTATGAAGACCATGGGCGCGCCATTCATCCGCGTGATGAGCTACGCCAACAAGAACAAGATCGGGATCGGGGAATGGCGCAAGGAAGCCATCCGCCGCCTGCGCGAACTCGCCAAGATGGCCGAGCAGGGGGGTGTCATCCTGCTCCATGAGAACTGCGACGGCTGGGGCGGCCTCGGGCCGCAGCAGACGCTCGAGCTTCTGGCCGAGGTCAAGTCGCCCGCGCTGGAATTGGTGTTCGACACCGGCAACCCGGTATGGCACCAGCAGGACCCCTGGGAGTACTACACCCAGGTCAAGAAACACGTCCTCTACATTCACATCAAGGACGCCAACCGCGCCGCTGACGGCAAAGTGGTTCCCTGCTATGTCGGCGAAGGGCTGGGGAACGTGCGTCGGATCGTCAAGGACTTAGTCGCCTCCGGCTACGCTGGCGGCCTCAGCATCGAGCCCCACATCGCCGCCATCGTCCACGAAGGCAAGGAGAGCAGCCCGGAGGAACTCTACCGCACCTACGTCGAATACGGACGGCGGCTGATAAAGATCGTGGAGGAGGCAAAGAAGTAGGGGGTGCCCACAGATGCACACAGGTGGCGTTTCAATGGGATGCCGGGATAGTAGGTCGGCATTTCGAACTGCCTCAAAACTGAACGTCCCACTGGATTCTCACTCCGGATTCATAGTGAGACGCGTTCCTTGCCCACCATAGTTGCCAAGCCGACTTCCTAGCGCCGTATGGTGGCGCATCTTCGTCAACGCCGTCTCGCCGGGCGTTGAAGAAGAAGGACTCCAAGAGTTCCTCGGCCCACCAATGGTCAGGTCCGTCCAGTCTCTGGATTAGAAGCGGGACGTGTTTGGGCGTGGTCATGTCGATCACGCGGACAAGCGACTTGTCATCAGGACCATAGGGACGCGTGACTCGCCAACAGGCATATGAATATGACGTCCTCGACAGAATCGCATTGAAAATAATGATGGCGAGGCACATAACGGTGACGGCATAGAGCATATAACGACTTTTCACTGTTCCCTCAATCTCTCTTGCCCTAACGTCGCACGACAATTCGCCCACGTTTGCACCATACTATCACAGCAAGGCAACAGCCGAAAGGCAGGACCCCTCCTTCCGCCGAGTCATTCCCCCATGACCTTGACGATCACCCTCTTCCGCCTCTGTCCGTCGAACTCCGCATAGAACACCTGCTGCCACGGTCCCAGGTCCAGTTTGCCGTCGGTGATCGGGAGGATGACCTGGTGGTGCACCAGGATGTTCTTGAGATGACTATCGCCATTGGTCTCGCCCGTGCGGTGGTGCCGGTAATCCTCACGGAAGGGGGCCAGGCGCTCCAGCCACTCGTCAATGTCCTTGAGGATGCCCGGCTCGTCATCGTTGACGAACACTCCGGCTGTGATATGCATCGCCGAGACCAGCGCCATCCCTTCCTTCACCCCGCTCTTCTGAACACTCTCCGCCACTTGCTCCGTGATGTTCACGGTGTCGCGGTGATGGGGGGTGTTGAACCAAAGGTAATCCGTCCGTGATTTCAATCTCTCCTCCTCTCGCAACGCCGGTTCCGACGCCCAGTTAGGAGATTTTCGCGTCGTCGCGCCAAATTTGGTTTGGAATTTCGCGTCCAATATGATAGAAAGGTCGGTAGGAATGGTTCCTATATCTGTACAAGTCGGGAGAATTACCGTGGGCGCGCAGATGAAGACCATCGGGAAAGTGCTGATCGTAATGGGCATCCTCATGTTCATCGTGGCGCCGCTATTCCGGGATTCGAGCGCCCGCGGCGTGCTTCCTCAAGTAGACCACGCTGTCGGGCCTTCCCAGAGGTCCTTTTTGTACCGCATGAGCCATCCGGTGCCGGATGGGGCGACGTTCTGCTACGCGTGCGCCTTGGTCCTGGAAATGGTGGGGGCTCCGCTGGCGTTCACCGCCCACCTCTGGCGCCCGAAGAGGCGGGAAGAACCGCCTCTCGTAAAGGGCAGCACCGTCATCTAGCCGCCGCAATCCGTCAGCCGTGAATCCACCTGAGCGGCGGGTGGAGCATGTTCTTGTAGAGTGCCTGCATCTCCGCGACCGTCCGGTCTATGTGGAATTGAGTTTCCACGCGTCGCCGTCCCGCCTCCCCCAACGTACGCGCCAGCGTCGGGTTTTCCAGAATGCGCAGGCAGGAAAGTCCCAGACTCTCCGGGAAGCGCGGAACTACCAGCAGGCCCGTCTCGCCGTCTCGCACCACTTCGGGCAGACCGCCCGACCGCGTCCCGACCACCGGCTTCCCCATGACCATCGCCTCAATCGCCACCCGGCCGAACGGTTCCGCATCGGAAGGCATCACCAGCAGGTCTGCGGCGGCCATCAGGTCCGGCACGTTGGCATATTGCCCCAGGAACAAGACCTTGTCGGCCACCTGAAGTTCCATCGCCAGTTGCTGGAGTCCCGGCAGCAGTTGGGGATGCTCGCCGAACAGGTCCGACCCAGCCAGCAGAAGCTTGGCGCGTGGCGCTTTGGCCAGGATGTGCGGCATCATGCGGATCGCGTCCTCGTGGCGCTTCCAGGGGACGTACTGCGCCGCCATCAGGATGATCCGGTCCTCGGCTGCGAGGCCCAGGTCGGCGCGCGCGTCCTTGCCCGTCGCCCGCGCCGCCCACGCGGCAGGGTCTATCCCGTTGTAGATGCGGGTGACCTTGGGCCGCGAGAGGCCGGAGCCGGCCAGGAACTCCGCCACCGCTTCGGAAATGGCGATCACCTTGTCCGCACTGCGGCACAGCGTCAGCGCGGGTAGCGGCAATTGCCGCAGGTCGCGCGAGTGCCAGACGCAGGGGATGCCTTGCTTCTCGGCGATGGAACTGACGTAGATGTGTGCGTTGGCGCTGTTGGAGTGGATGATCCTGGGCTTCAATTCGCCGACGACCCGGCGCAGATGGTTGGTTCCGATGACCCAGGAGACGGCATAACTGCTGACCTTCAGCGGGTTGGTGGTCCGGTGAAACCGCGTCATCGGCAGGAGGACAATTTCCACCCCGGTCTGCTTGGCGCGCACCGCCAACTCCCCCGGAGGACAGGCAAGGATGGGGGAGAACGTCGTGCGGTCGAGGCGAGCCATCAGTGCCAGGAGGCTCTCCTCAGCGCCGGAAATCTGCGAAACGTGATTGACGTACAGGACCGGGCAGGGGGCCGCCATCAGGGCTGTCGCTCCTCAACTCGGGGGATTCTCAACCCGATATCGTAACTCTTGCCGCATTGCGGGCAGATCAGAAACGCGGCCAGGCTGCCGACGGCCGCCTTCCGGAACATGACGTGAAAACCGTTTCGGTAGCTGCACCCGGGACATCTCCTCAACTGCCGGCGCACGATCACTCTCTTCGGCTGGCTCGCGGCCATGGAGGCCTCCTTTGTCTCACGCTTCCTACTGCCGACAAGAATACCCTGAGCAAGCCCTAAGTGCAAGGGTGGCTTGCGATAATGAAACGTCCCGTTTGACGTTGTCCGCGACCGCTGATATACTCGACCTGCACCCCGACAAGGAGAGATACTACCCGGTAGTGCAATGGTAGCACAGAAGGTTTTGGTCCTTCTGATCGTGGTTCGAATCCACGCCGGGTAGCCAATTGCCCTCCGTTGCATTTCTCCTGTTTCATCCCCCTCTGTGGCGGCACGAGACAACTTCCCCTATAATGCGACGCAGGAGGAAAACCGGGTGACTTCCGCAATTCGACAGGAAGCCGAGACGATCGTGCGCGCACTGAGGCAGGCCGGCCACGAGGCGTATTTCGTGGGGGGATGCGTGCGCGACATGGTCATGGGGATCGGACCCCACGATTACGATGTCGCCACCAACGCCACGCCCGATCAGGTCATGGGGCTGTTCCCGCGGACCGCCGCCGTGGGAGCGCAGTTTGGCGTCGTGCTGGTCCACACCGAATCCCGCTCGGTCGAAGTGGCCACGTTCCGCGTGGACGCGCGCTACGCGGATGGCCGCCACCCGGAATCTGTCCGCTTTGCCACCGCGCGTGAAGATGTGCAGCGGCGTGATTTCACCATCAATGGCATGATGTTCGACCCCGAAACCGAACAGGTCATTGACTGGGTGGGGGGGCAGGAGGACATCCGCAGTCGCGTGATCCGCGCCATCGGCAACCCGCTGGAGCGCTTCGAGGAGGACAAGCTGCGCCTCCTGCGTGCCATTCGGTTCGCCGCCCGGTTCGGCTATTCCATCGAGCAGGAGACATACGCCGCCATCGGTCGGGTGGCCGGTCATCTCGGCGAGGTGAGCCAGGAGCGCATCCGCGATGAATTGGTCCGCATTCTGACAGTCCCGCACGCCGGACGAGCGTTGCGGCTCATGCACGACTTGAAACTGCTGGCCCCCATCCTGCCCGAAGTGGACGCGTTGGCGGGGGTGGAGCAGCCGCCGCAGTTCCATCCGGAGGGGGACGTCTTCGAGCACACCTGCATCATGCTGGACGAAGCGCGCGCCCCGTCGCTGGAATTGGCCGTGGCGGTGCTGCTCCACGACGTGGGGAAACCTTCGACGCAGACCTATGCCGAGCGCATCCGGTTCGACGAACATGACAAAGCGGGCGAGGCCATCGCGCGGGAGATCTGTCGGCGGCTGCGTTTCTCCAGCGAGCAAGTCGAGCAGATCGCATCGCTCGTCGGTAGCCACATGCGGTTCGCCGCCGTGCAACGCATGCGGCTGAGCACGCTCAAGCGCCTGCTGGCGCTGCCCCGGTTCGAGGAACACCTGGAGTTGCACCGGCTGGATTGCATTGCCAGCCACGGCAAGCTGGACAATTACGAATTCCTCCAGCAGAAACTGCGCGAGTTCAGCCAGGAGGAGATCGCCCCCGAGCCGCTGCTCACCGGAGCCGACCTGATCGAGATGGGCTACGCTCCCGGCCCGCTCTTCCACTCCATCCTCTCCGCCTTGCGCGACGAGCAACTCGAAGGCATCCTCACGGACAAAGGACAGGCGCGGGAGTGGGTGCGGAAGCGCTGGTAACGCTCAGGGCCGGAGGGACGTTGTCCTTGCAGTCCTGTGCGTCCTTGCAGTCCTCTGCATCCCTGCAAGCACCGCCCGCCAAACTTCTTGACTCTGCCGCTACGACCCACTATAATGACGGGTCGGGGTTTTCGTCTTAACTGACGATGCTGCTTAGGCTTAGCCATCCGATTGCCGCCCGCGGCGGTCTGATGAACCCGTGCGGACGTTATCTCCGTTGCATGTTGCACGTCCATTGGACCGCTTGGAGCAAGTGATGAAGAACCTGTGCGTCGTAGGCTTGCAGTGGGGGGATGAAGGAAAAGGGAAGATCGTTGACGCCCTGGCGGACGGCTTCGACATCGTGGCGCGCTATCAGGGGGGCAGCAACGCCGGACACACCGTCGTCATCAACGGACAGAAGTTCGTCCTCCACCTGGTCCCCAGCGGCATCCTGCGCAACTCGCTCCAGTGCGTCATCGGCAACGGCGTCGTCGTGGACCCTCCCTTGCTGCTCAAGGAGATCGAGGAGCTTCGCGCCAAGGGGGTGAAAGTGGGAAAGAACCTGCTCCTGAGCGACCGCGCGCATGTGGTCTTCCCGTACCACAAGCAGCAGGACATCCTCCAGGAAAGCGACTCCGCGTGCGCGAAGATCGGCACTACCGGCCGCGGCATCGGCCCCTGCTACACCGACAAGGCGGCGCGCTGCGGCATTCGCGTCTGCGACCTGATGGACCCGGTGACGTTTAGGGAAAAGCTGCGGGCCAACATCAAGTTCAAGAACCGCCTATTCGCCGCGCTCTACAAGAGCCCCACCGTGCTCTCCATCGAGGACATCTACCGGGAGTATTGTGAATTCGCCGAGCAACTGCGCCCCTATGTCGCCGACACGGTGCAACTGCTCAACGAGGCGGACGCGGCCGGCAAGAAGATTCTCTTTGAAGGCGCCCAGGGCGCGCTGCTGGACGTTGATTTCGGCACGTACCCCTACATCAGCAGTTCCAACGCAGGGGCCGGCGGCGCGGCATGCGGAACCGGAATGCCGCCCAAGGCCATCGGCCGGGTCGTCGGGATTATGAAGGCGTACTGCACCCGGGTGGGGGAAGGGCCGTTTCCCACAGAGTTGTCCGACGCCATGGGCGAGACGCTGCGCCAGAAGGGGGGAGAATTTGGAGCCACCACCGGCCGCCCCAGGCGCTGCGGCTGGTTCGATGCCGTCGCCGTGTGTCACACCGCCACCCTCTGCGGCGTGGACGGCGTAGTCATGACGAAGCTGGACGTGTTGAGCGGCTTGGAAGCGGTCAAGCTGGCCGTGGCCTACCGGATTGGCGGCAAGGAAGTCCGGAATTTCCCGGCCAACACCAACGCCCTCCAGGGATGCGAGGTCGTATACGAGTCATTCCCCGGCTGGACGGAGGACATCTCCGCGGCGCGCAGTTTCGATCAACTGCCGCAGAACGCGCGCCGTTTCGTCATCGCCCTTGAGAAGCTGCTCAAGATTCCCATAGAATGTATCTCGGTAGGCAATTCGCGCGAGGCGACCATCCGCCGCTAGCGGCCCCGCCTCCCGCATGGCGGGAGCATGCACTCTCAACCCGAACAACTCGACGGGTCGCAGACCGAAGTCCCTCGCCACGTAGCCGTCATCATGGACGGCAACGGGCGTTGGGCCAAGCGGCAGGGGTTCTCGCGCAGCCGCGGCCATTCCGAGGGGGCCGAGTCCGTCCGCGCCATCGTGCGCGAATGCGGCCGCCTCGGCGTCAGCCAGTTGACCCTGTACGCCTTCTCCACGGAGAACTGGAAGCGGCCCGCCACCGAAGTCCACTTCCTCATGGACCTCTTGAGCCGGTTTCTCGTTGCGGAGCGCAAGAACCTCGGGAAGAACAACGTCCGGCTGAAAGTCATCGGGCGGCTCGATCGTCTGCCCGGCAAGGTCCGCGCCCAGTTGCAGAAGTCCATTGAAGTGAGCCGCGGCAACGATGGAATGGTCCTGCGGCTGGCCCTCAACTATGGCGGCCGGCAGGAGATCATGGACGCGGCGCGCAAGCTGGCCATCGAAGCGCGCCGGCTGGATGCCGATCCCCCCGAACTGACCGAGCAGGAGTTCCGCCGCTTCCTCTACGACGAGGAGATGACCGACCCCGACCTGATGATCCGCACCGGCGGAGAGACGCGCCTGAGCAACTTCCTGCTCTGGCAGTCCTCGTACACGGAGTTGTACTTCACCCACACCTGCTGGCCCGAGTTCCGCGAGCCGCAGCTTCACGAGGCGTTCCAGTCGTACGCCCGGCGCGAGCGCCGCTTCGGCGCGGTAAAACCGGAACGACCCCTCGCCCGGACGCCTTCAGCCACTGATTCCCGCTGAGGCAATGCGATGCCGAACGAAGGCGAACTAACCACCGAAACCATTCACATTGACCAGCCGGAGAAGGTCCGTTCCCTGTTGGGACGCCAGGACCAGAACCTCCGCCTGATCCGCGACGCCTTCGGCGTGCGGGCGGTGCTGCGCGGCGATCAGATGATCCTGCAAGGCGAGGCCGAGGCGGTCCGCCGCGCGGCGCGCGCCGTCCGCGACCTGCTCCGGGCGCGCGCCAGCCAGCCCATCACGCAGGACGACGTGGAAAGCGTCGTGGCGCGAGGGCACGTCGGCGACGAGAGCGCCGAGGACGTCCGCATTGACGTGTTCACCCCCGGCCGCGCCATCCGCCCCCGAACCGCCGGCCAGCACACCTATCTGCGCGCGATCGCCGAGAATGACCTCGTCTTCTGCATTGGCCCCGCCGGCAGCGGAAAGACCTATCTGGCCGTGGCCATGGCGGTCGCCGCGCTCAAGCGGGACGCCGTCCGCAAGATCGTCCTGACGCGCCCGGCCGTCGAAGCCGGTGAGCGGCTGGGCTTCCTGCCCGGCGGCCTGGAAGAGAAGGTGAACCCGTATTTGCGCCCGCTCTACGACGCGCTCCACGACATGATGGCCATCGAGCAACTCCAGCGTTACATGGACAGCGACGTGATCGAGGTGGCCCCGCTGGCATTCATGCGCGGCCGCACCCTCGACCGCGCCTTTGTGATCCTGGACGAAGGCCAGAACTGCACGCGGAAGCAGATGCAGATGTTCCTCACCCGACTCGGCGCCTCCTCCAAGAGCGTCGTCACCGGAGACATCAGCCAGACCGATTTGCCCGGCAGCGAACCTTCGGGGATGGTCGAGGCGACCACCCTGTTGCGGGGGATCAAAGGCATCGGCTTCGTGACGCTGACCCAGCGCGACATCATCCGCCACCGGCTCGTGCAGGACATCGTGGACGCCTACGAGGCCCGCGACCGTTCGCTTTCCGCGCCGGGGGCGCAACCTGAAGCCAGGAGCGGCCATGGCCTGGCTCCCTAAAAGAACAAGATCGCGGCGCGTGCCCCCGGAGCGGGTCAAGCCCCCCTCGCGGAAGCCGTTGCGCCCGATAACCCCTCCGGGCAAGGGGCTGACCTTCACCCTCCTGACCGTGCTCTTCCTTGCCGGCGGGGCGCTCGTCCTCAATTGGCCGGTCAAACCGGCCCCGATACAGACAGGGGAGACGGCTCGAAGGGATTATCTCGCCCGCGTCAGCTTCAAGGTGCTGGACGAGGCGGAAACCCGTCGCGCGCACGAAGCCGCGGAGGCCCGCGTGATGCGGGTCTTCAGCGAGGAGGACGCGCACCTCGACAGGCTCCCCGTGGAACTGGAGCGCTTCTTGAAGAGCTTGAACGACGCACGCAAGCCGGGCGAGCTGGTTGTCCCTGCGGCGCGACATCGGTGGGGGCTCTCCGAAGAAAAGCTTGGCTTCCTCAAAGCGGGGCTTGACGAAAAATGGATTGTGTCCTTCATCCCGGCGCTCAGGAAAGCGGTGCAACGCGCGCGCGATTTCGGCGTCATGGAAAGCTCAGACCGCAAGGCCGAACTGAGCGCCGAACGCTACGAAATCCGCGTTCGCAACGACACCGAGGGGAAGGATGAGAGCGGCCGCAGCGTCGCCCTGGTTCTCGAGTACCCCTCCGGCTTGCAGGATTTCCTGAAGGGGGAACTGCAGCCCGTTCTGCAGGGCAAGCCCGAGAAGTTCAGCGACGCGATGCTGGACCTGCTGACGCACGCCGCCACTCCGACCCTGAAGCTGGATGAGGCCGCCACGGACGAAGCCCTCCGCTCGGCGGACGAGAAAGTTCCCGATCAGGAACGGCTGATTTCGAAGAAGAGTATTTTGCTGGCAGAAGGTGAACGCGCCACACCGGAGGCGACCGCCGAGATTGAGGCGGAGCAGCGCGCATACGACGCCAGCGCGCCGGAGGCGCGCGACCTGGAAGGAGAAGCGCGCCATCTGCGACGCACTCTGCTGGGCGCGGTGGGACTGACGGGCCTCTTTGTCGCGGGGTTTCTGCTGCTGGCGGTGGGGGGCTTTCACATTGCGCCGGAGTTGACCTCCTCCAATACCCGCCTCTTCGGCATCTATGCCGTCTCGCTGCTGGCTCTGGGATCCGCGCGTCTGTTTGAGCAGCTCGGAGCGTCGCTCCAGTGGACCCCCGTCCTGCTGGCCGCCATGGTCCTTTGCGTCATGGCCGGGCCCGCCGCCGCCATCGGCATCGCCTCCTTCCTCGCCGTGCTGGCAGGTTTCGTAACGCAGGGGGGCATCATGGCCGCTGTTCCACTGGCCGTTGCCGCCTGCGTGGGCGTCATCATCATCTATCGTCTCCGCCGGCGGAGCCAGGCGTTCGAGGCCGGCCTCTTCGCGGGCGTCACCCAGGCGCTCGTGGTCTGGACGATGTGGGCAATTCAGCAGGGACAGTTGGCCGACTCCAGTCAATCCGCTCCTCTGCCGTTCGCCAATTCCCTGGCGGCGCTGGCCGGCGGATTGCTCGCAGGCTCCGTCCTGACCGGCGCGCTGCCGTACATCGAGCGCGCGTTCGACGTCGCCACGGACCTCCGGCTCTTTGAGTGGACCGACCAGAACCAGCCGCTCCTGCGCCGGCTGGCGCTGGAAGCCCCCGGCACCTATCATCACAGCACGCTGGTCAGCAATATGGCCGAGGTGGCCGCCGAGGAAATCGGCGCCAATGCGCTCCTGGCGTGCGCAGGGGGGTATCTGCACGACGTCGGCAAAATCTCGCGCCCGGAGTACTTCGTGGAGAACATGACCGGCCAGCCCAGTCCGCACGAACGGCTGGCGCCGATGCTCAGCGCCCTCATCCTGACGGCGCATACGCGCGACGGCGCGGAGGTCGCCACGCAATACGGCGTCCCCTCCTCGATTCGACGGATCATCGCCGAGCATCACGGCACCTGCCTGACGGAGTTCTTCTATGACAAGGCGCTCAAGGCCGCGGGGCCGTCAAGTGAGGGACTCTCCGATGCGCCGTTCCGCTACCGCGGCGCCAAGCCGCACAGCCCGGAGGCGGCGATCGTCATGCTGGCCGACTCGGCCGAGTCCGCCGCGCGGAGCCTCGACAGCGCCTCCCCATCACACATTGAGAAGCTGGTGCACGCGATTGTGGAGAAGCGGTTGAAGGACGGTCAGTTGGATGAATGCCATATGGATATTACGGACATACGGACCGTCGAGCGCAGCCTCATCCGAAGCCTCATGGCTATTTCGCACCCGCGCATCCGGTATCCCGCGACGGTGGAGTGAACCATGCTCCGGGTCGCCATTGCCAACCGCCAGAAGACGCTGCCCGTCGCGCGGGCGCTTTGGCGGCGCATGCTGCGGTCGGCCACGCCGCCCGAATGGGAACGCGCGCAACTGAGCGTGGCCGTGGTGGGGGAGGCGGAGACCGTAGAACTCAACAGGCGTTTCACGGGGCGGGCTGGGGACACCGACGTGCTGGCGTTTCCGTTGGTGGAGCGCGCCGTCTCAGCTGCGCCGTGCGCACCGCCCAGCGCGCTGGATCGGGACAAGGCATCCTCCACCGGAACGAGCCGGCGGGGACAGGCGGTTCCACCTTTGGTGGTCGGCGAGATCATCGTTTGCGCCTCGCGGGCAGTGGCAGAGGCCCGCGCGCGAGACGTTCCGCCCGAGGAGGAACTTGCGCTGTATGTCGCCCACGGGTTTCTTCATCTGCTCGGCTATGACGACCACACGCCCGGCGACCGCAGGCGAATGTATGAGGCAGAGGAAATGCTGCTGAAGAATGCCGGCGTGCCCTATGTCCGCAACCGGCCCCGCCGCCGCAGGGGAATTGTGTGCGCTGTGCCCGCCCGTAGGGGCGTAGCATGCTACGCCCCTGCAATGCCTTGCGCTTTCCGCGTTACAGCGCATGCGCTTCGCCGCAGAGCGGGGAGTTCCGCCGGAAAGAAGGAGAGAGAATGAGTCGCCTGACCTTGGGGTTGACGATCCTGTTCGGGCTGTCAGCTTTGACGTTCTACATCGCCGAGCGCGCCTTCATCCTGTTCCGCTGGTCGCGGCTGGAGGAGCTGGACGTCCCGCGTTCCCGCCGTCAGAGGGTGGAGAAGTGCCTGGAGGAGCGCGAACTGGTCATCAGCAGTCTCCTGGTCATCGGCACACTGTTCCTGGCCGCGATGGCCGCCATCCTTTACGCCGCCGCACCTGAGTGGCCACAGAAGGTCGCCGTGGGGGGGATTGTATTGACGATCCTCTGGCTGGTCCCCGAGGCGGCTGCGTGGCGATTGAGCGACTTCATCTCCATTCGCCTCGTGCCGCCGCTGTATCTGTTGGTGGGGAAGCCGTTCCGCGCGATCCGTGCGCAATTCATTGCCACGTCGCATGCCGCGCAGGGGGAGTCCGCTCCGGCCGGTGGAGAGGCCCAGGAAAGCGCAGATGCCGGCGCGCGCGAGCTCTTCCGCATGGCCGTGCGCCTGCGCCATAAGCAGGTCCGCGAAATCATGACACCCCGTCCGGACATGGTCTCCGTGGCCGACACCGCCACCCTGCAGCAGGCCGCCCAGGTGTGCCTGCAGAGCGGTTACAGCCGCATTCCCGTCCACCGCGGCAACCGCGACCAGATTATCGGTGTGCTGCACGCCAAGGATCTGCTTCAGTACGCCGCCACCGACAAATGGCATCAGTCCGCGCTTATGGAAATCGTCCGTCCGCCCTTCTTCGTTCCCGAAACCAGGACCGTCTCCAAGCTGATGGAGGACCTTCAGCGAACCAGCATCCACATGGGGATCGTCCTGGATGAATATGGCGGCACGAGCGGCCTGGTGACCCTAGAGGACGTGGTGGAGGAACTCCTGGGGGACATCCATGACGAGCATGAGAGCGCCTCGGAGGAGCCGCCCCTCTACAAGTGGACGGATCCGAAGACTGTCGAGGTGCGCGCCGTGATGCGGATTGAGGAATTCAACGAGGAGTTCAACTTCGACCTGCCCGAAGAGGAGGAGTTCGACACCCTCGGCGGCCTTGCGATGTACCTGATGGGTAAGATTCCGGCCAAAGGGGAGTCCTTCAGGGTCCGGGGGGCGCGCGTCACCGTTCTGGATGCCGACGCGCGCCACGTGATCCGCGTGGCTGTCGCCTTCGACGAGGAACCGCCTGCAGGGGAGAGGGCGTAGCTGTGGCCTACGTCCGAACAACCGGCATTGTCCTGCGATGCACCGACTACAGCGAGAGCAGCCAGGTGGCCGCTCTCCTGACGCCGGACATGGGGCAGGTGCACGTTCTGGCCAAAGGCTCGCGCCGCCCCCGAAAAGACGGAAGCGTGCCGTTGGACCTGCTCAACCATTGCGACTTCGTCATCGCCCGCAAGGGCGCAGGTCAGCTTCACATCCTGGCCGAGTGCCAGACCAAAGAGAGCTTCCCCGGCATCCACGGCGACCTGCAGCGCATCGGCGCCGCGCTGTACGCGGACGAACTCTGCTTGGCGTTCACCTCCGAGAATGCGGAAGATGGCCCGCTTTTCGGCCTTCTGCTGGAGTTGCTCCGTGCGCTGGATCGCGGCGAGGAGCGAGACTGGCGGCTCCTGCAATTCGTGGCGCGCGCCTTGGCCGCGCTGGGAAGCGGCCCGGCAGCCGAGCGTTGTGCGCATTGCGGCGGTCCATTGCAGGGCGCGGCGCGTTTCGCTCCCGCGGCAGGCGGGGCCCTTTGCGGTGACTGCTCAACAGGCTATCCGGCCTCCTTCCCCATCTCCCATGGCGCTCTGGCAATCATGAGCCGGCTGGCGATTCGAGAGGGTCCAAGCCAAGCCGCCATACGCATGAGCCAGCAGCAGATTCAGGAAATTCGACGTGCATTTGGCGAGCAGATGCAGTATCATCTGGGCAGGCCTCTCAAGACGGAGAGGTTAACCTGGAAGGAACTCGCGGTCCCGCATAGCATTATGCCGGGAGAGCGGTAGGTTTATGCGCATAACTGACGTTGTCACTTTGGCTTCGGCTCTTGCCGTCTTCATCCTGTGCCTCGGCTTTGCCCCCGAAGCGCGAGCGGAGTGGACTTGGGACGCCGACGCGGGTTGGATCAACATGGGAGAGCCTCCCGCGGCATCGGACCAGGGGCTATATGGCTATGCGGCGGGCCTTTTCACCCGTGGCGATTACGCGGCGGCATCGGAATATTTCACCAAGGTCGGCGCGCTCTTCCCCGATTCTCCCTTCGCCGGCAAGGCGCAGTTCGGTCTGGCCCGTTGCGAAGCGCACATGGGGCGCCCGGCCAATTCGGTCCGCCTCTGCAATGAACTCCTGATGCAGAAACCGGCGGGCGTCAACCTGGAGGAGGTGGTGTCGTTCCAACTGGAGCAGGTTCGCATCCTCTCCGGACGCGACCCGCAGCGCGCGGAAGAGTTGCTTACGCCGATTGTGCAGGGGGCGCCGACACCGGCCCTGTTGTACGAGGCCATCCTGCGGCAAGCACGCGTGCTGCTGGTCGCGGAGCGCTTTGACGACGCGCGCGAGGCAGCTCTGTCGGCGGCCGACAGGGCGTACTCTGAGACGTCGAGAGATGAGGCGCGTCTCCTGGCCGCCATGTGCGACCTGATCGCCTGTCGGGCGACGCAGCCCAGTCTGGTGCGACTGGAGCGCGCCGCCGCGCTTCTGCGTCCTCTGGCAACCTCCGGGCGGAACGACGCTACGACGACGACCGCGCAGGAATATCTCTCCCTGACGGAGAACGCCCTCAGCGACGTGGACGTCCGCCACATGCGCGTCTACATGGCGGCTACGCTTCTATATCAGGATCGGCTTGACGAGGCGCGCGCCATTTTCAAACACGCCCGCCGTGAGTTCAAGAACACGCTCGCGGGCGAGACGGCGTCATACTATTACGCGGAGTCGCTCTTCCGCGGCCGTGACCACTGGGGTGCGTTTCTGGCGTTCCAGCAGTTTCTGAAGTCGTATCCCGCCACGGCGCGGCTGCGGCGGGCCGTGGAGCGGGAGTTCCGCATCGGTCAGACTTTGGGAGAGCAGGGAAGCCGACGCCGGGCGATCGCAGTAATGGATGCCGTCACCAAGGACGAACCGAGCGGGCCGCTGGCCGACGACGCGCTGATGTTCATCGGCCGCGCTCAGTTGGATTGGCGTCATTACGACGAGGCGAAGGGGACGTTTGACTCGCTTCTGAAGGGGTATCCGCGCAGTGAATGGGCCTCGGCGGCGCTCTTCTTCAGCGGAGTGGCGGACCTGAACAGCGCTGACCTGGCTGGCGATCGGGAGGTGCTTCTGGCGCAGGCGCGCGGCGAGTTCGAAGTGTATCTGCGCAACGACCCTCAGGGAACATTCGCCGACGCGGCGCGCAAGCAACTGGCCGCAACCAAGGAGCGACAGGCGATGGGACTTGTGGGCATTGCGGGCTTCTATGAGCGGCGTCACGAGCCGAAGGCCGCCGGGGTGTACTATGCGCTGGTGGTCGGGGGGTTCCCGGACACTGCGGCAGTGCCGCAGGCGCAGGCGCGGCTGAAGGCGCTCGGGGCGGAGGGGGGGGCAAAGCCATGAAGCGGTCCGGCCTCTCTGCGGCTCTCCTGATCTGCGCGGCGATGCTCGCCGGCTGCGGCTATCGCACCGGCTTCCTCATTCCCGCGGACATCAAGAGCGTCCATATCCGCGTGGCCGACAATGAGGCCTACTGGCGCGAGGCGAAAAAGGTGGACAACATCAGTTCGGATGAGCCGCAGCCGGGACCACTGCCTGCCTATACGATGGAGTCGGACTTGACCGACCGGATCAAGGACGAGGTGCTTCGGGCCACGCCGCTGCGCGTGGTGGACGAGGATCGGGCAGACTCGTTCCTGACGGCGACCATTACGGCGGTCGAGCCGCGCGTATTGATGCGCGATGGGGACGACAACGTTCTTTCCGAGCGCGTGGATATCAAGGTGTCCTTCACCTGGCAGGAACGGCGCAGCGGGCGCGTGCTTGCCAGCGGGACCGGACTTTCGCGCGCCACGGACTTTGTCGTACCGCGTGGAGAGAGTTTCACGATGGCCGCGCGCCGGAGCTTTGACTTCATTGCGCGGCAGATTGTGGAGCGGATGCAGGAAGGATTTTGATGTTTCGGCCGCAGGCCGCAGGAAAGGAAGCTGTGCTGATGTCCGACGACGAGAGAAATCCGCTTGACGAACAAACGCCGCGTCCCGATGGACGGGGCCGCCCGCCGGTGGCGCGGCCCGCCCCCGGCGGCGGGCTCTTCGTATACATGCTCTTCTTCTGCGCGGTGATGATTGCCGTGTGGGCGCTGGTCTACTACAACAAGAAGGCGAAACGGCTGGAGATAGACCTGAGCCAGTTCAGCGAACAACTGAACGCAGGGAAGATCGCTGCCGTCGAAGTGCGCCCCGACAGCGTCACGGGAACTTACCGCGCCCCGCAGGCGGGGGGCGAAAAAGAGTTCTCCATGATCATTCTGGAGCCTTGGATCGAGGATATCTCCAAGGCCCTTCAGGACTATAACAGCGCCCACCCGGACAAGAAGGACCAGGTAAAGTGGGGCCACGACCGTGGCAGCCAGTTGATCCAGGTCCTGGTGGTGCAGCTGCTGCCGATCCTGGTGATCGTCGGCATTCTCTGGTACCTCCTGGCGCGGCAATTCCGCTCCAGCGGGGGGGCCGGGGGGGTACTCACCTTCGGCAAGGCGCGCGTCCGGCTGCACACCAAGGAGCAGTCCCATGTCACCTTCGACGAAGTGGCGGGGATAGACGAAGCCAAGGAGGAAGTGGAGGAACTGGTGGAGTTCCTCAAGAACCCATCGAAGTTCCGCCGGCTGGGGGGCCGCATCCCGCGCGGCGTGCTGCTGGTCGGGCCGCCGGGCACGGGCAAGACGCTCCTGGCCAAGGCGATCGCCGGGGAGGCGGAGGTGCCGTTCTTCAGCATCTCCGGCTCCGACTTCATCGAAATGTTCGTCGGGGTGGGGGCCTCGCGCGTCCGCGACCTGTTCCATCAGGCCAAGGAAAGCGCCCCCTGCATCATCTTTCTGGACGAGATTGACGCCGTCGGCCGCCGCCGCGCCATTGACCTGCACGGCGCCAGCGCCGAGAGCGCCCAGACCCTCAACGCCATCCTCGTGGAGATGGACGGCTTCGAGACCGACGACCATATCATCGTCATTGCCGCGACCAACCGGCCCGACGTGCTTGACCCCGCGCTGCTGCGCCCTGGGCGCTTCGACCGCCAGATCGTCGTGGACCTGCCGGACATCCGAGGCCGCGAGGCGATTCTGCGCGTCCATGCCCGCAAGTACAAGCTCGCCCCGCAAGTGGACCTGCTCACGGTGGCGCGCGGCACGCCCACTTTCAGCGGCGCCGACCTGGAGGCGCTGATGAACGAGGCCGCTCTGATGGCCACGCGCAAGGGCAAGCAGGGGGTGGACATGGACGACCTGGAGGAGGCGCGCGACAAAGTGCGCTGGGGCCGCCAGCGGCGCTCGCGCGAGATGACCGAGGAGGACCGCCGCATCACCGCGTATCACGAGAGCGGACACGCCATCGTGGCCAAGCTCATGCCCGGCGCAGAACCTCTCCACAAAGTTTCGATCATCCCACAGGGGATGGCGCTGGGGATGACGATGTCCCTGCCGGAGCGCGACCGTTACCACGTTCAGCGCAAGAGGATGATGGCCCAGATTGCCATCTGCCTGGGCGGGCGCGTCGCCGAGGAGGTCTTCTGCGAGGATATCACCTCCGGCGCGCAGAGCGACCTCGACCAGGCGACCGATATCGCCCGAATGATGGTCTGCCGCTGGGGGATGAGCGACGCCATCGGTCCGATCAGCTATCACGAGGTGGAAGAGTCGTTCCTGGGCAATGGCCAGGCGCGCGGCCGGCCTTGCTCGGAGGCGACCGCGCTACGCATTGATGAGGAGATCGCCGCGCTGGTCCGCTCCTCCTATGCGGAGGCCAAGAAGATCATCCTCGAACACAAGAGCGAAGTGGAATGCACCGCGACGGCGCTGCTGAAGTACGAGGTGCTATACGCCTCCGACGTGGATGACCTGCTGGCCGGGCGGGAGATCAAGCGCGAGCCGGACGGCGGGGCCGTGCGCCCGCCCGCCGCCGAGGAGAAGAAGGCGTGATTCGCAAAAGGCCGGTGTGGCACAGCCGCCCTCGGCTGTGATTCGCAGTGGCAAGCTGCCGGCGCACTTGTTCAACGGGCTGTTTAACATGCAAGCACAGGCTGTCGCGCATTCTGAAGGCGTCATCGACAGGGAGCGCGTGTTGCGGCTGCCCGGCGGAGGGTTTCTGCAGTTTGGGCCGGACCGGCGCACCCTCGTGATGGGCATACTGAACGTGACGCCGGATTCTTTCTCCGATGGCGGCAAGTTCCTGGACCCAGGCAGGGCGGTGGCGCATGCGGAGGAGATGATCGCAGAGGGGGCGGACCTCCTCGACATCGGCGGGGAATCCACCCGCCCTGGGTCCGACACCGTGCCGCCGAACGAACAGATTGCGCGCGTGGCGCCCGTGATCGCGGCTATAGCGAAGCGCTCGCGCGTTCCGCTCAGTATAGACACGACGCGCGCCGAGGTCGCCGAGCGCGCCCTGGACGCCGGAGCTCAAATATTGAACGACGTCTCCGCGTTGCGCGACGACCCGGCGATGGCGCGGCTGGCTGCTGCGCGCGGCGCGCCGGTGGTGCTGATGCACATGCTCGGTCGGCCCCGGACAATGCAGGAGCATCCGGAGTACGAAGATGTCGTTCGGGACGTCGGCCGCTTCCTTAGCGAACGCATTGAATGGGCGGTTGCCGCGGGGGTCGCCCGGGAGCAGATCCTGGTGGACCCCGGCTTCGGTTTCGGCAAGTCGTTGGAACATAACCTGGCTCTATTGCGCGGGTTAGACGCGCTGCATGCGCTGGGATGTCCCATCCTTGTGGGGACATCCCGCAAGGCGATGTTCGGACAGTTGCTCGGCGCACGACCGGGTGACCGGCTGATGGGCACTGCGGCCACCGTCGCATGGGCCGCGGCGCAGGGCGTTGGCATTGTGCGCGTCCATGACGTGAAAGCCGCTGTGGACGTGGTGAAGGTGGTTGCGGCGATTCAGGGGAGGCACAATCCGTGAGTTTGGCAGCGCTCCAGTGGCAGAACGTCGGCCCGGCGCTCATTGAGATCGCGCTGTTGTTCATCGTGATCTACGCCGTGCTGCGGTTCCTGCAAGGCACGCGCGGCACCGGCCTGTTGCGCGGGCTGGTCTTCTTCCTCCTCATGGCGCTGCTTGTCGTCGTCTTCCTGGTCGAGAAGTTGCAACTGCTGCGCATCGAATACCTGATGGGGGGGGACACCCTCATCTTCTTTCTCTTTATCGTCGTTCTGTTCCAGCCGGAAATCCGGCGTCTGCTGCTGCGACTGGGAGAAGCTCCCATGCTGCGGGTGTTGTTCCACACGGAGCCGTCAGTCGTCCCGGAAATCGTGGACGCCATGTACACGCTGGCAGAGAAGAAGATGGGCGCGCTGGTTGTCATCGAGCGCGAGGTGGGGTTAGGCACCGTGATTGAGGGTGGCACCCCGCTGGATGCCACAATCTCCAGCGAATTCATCGTGACGATCTTCTGGCCGGGGACGCCGTTGCACGACGGGGCGCTCATTATACGCGGCAACCGGGCTGTTGCGGCCGGCTGCCTCCTGCCGCTGACCGAGCAGTCCGGGCTGGCCAAGACCCTCGGCACGCGCCACCGCGCCGCCATCGGCATCACCGAGGAGTCCGATGCCCTTTCCGTTGTCGTATCCGAAGAGACTCAAAAGGTTTCCGTCGCCTACCGCGGCCAATTGCGCGTGAGCGTGGAGCGCGACCAACTGCGCCGGATGCTGGAGGAGATACTGACCGAGTCGGTCACCTCCGCGCCGGCCAACACCCATAGCTGAGCCATGCCACTGAAGAGCCTCAAAGAACTGATCGTCAAGCCGCTGCTGAAGAACATAGTCGCCGCGCTCATGGCGCTGGCCATGGCTCTGGCGCTATGGGTCTTCGCATACAACTTCAGCTACGCCTCGCCTGAGCGGTTCAGCGTGCCTGTGCGCATTCCGGCCAGCCCGGGGTGGGCCGTCTCCATGGACGAAAACGATCGCCGGACGGTGGAGGTGGAGATCAGCTATCCACGCCGCTTTCAGTCGCAGGTGCTGCAACTGTTCCGCACGGAAGGGGCCGTGTACGTGCAGGTTCGGACCGACGATGCCCTGGTGGACGAGGGGGGGGGGGATGCGCAGGACAAGAAGGTCACACTCAAGGAAACGGACCTGGTGGTCAGCCGCGCGCTGGGAATCAATGACATCCAGTTCCATCCACGCAGCATTACCCTGCACTATGTGCGGGAGATGCGTAAGAGCCTGGACGTGGTCCCGCGCCTGACGGACCCCCCGGCCGACTACCAGGTGGCCTATGTGCCGTACTGCACCCCGAGGGCCGTCGCGGTGCGCGGCCCAAAGAACATCATCTCCAGCGCCACCGGGATCGAGACCGAATTGATAGACATCAGTGCCCCGATCCCCAACCTGCCGGAATGGACGGTGACGGCGACGGCGCGCCTGGTTCCCTATGTGACGGTCGGGGACCAGCGTTACCCGGTGACGCTCTCCGAGGAAACCGTGCAATGCCGCATCTCCCTCGTGCGCGCCTCTATCGAAAAGACTTTTGAAAACGTGCCGATTCTGCTGCTGGAGCCGCCGGACTACCCGTACGTGGCGTCGCTGCGCGAAGGCGAATCCACGACCAGCGTGCGCGTCCGCGGCCCGGCCAGTGTCGTGAACCTCCTAAAGCCGGAGAACATCATCCTGTACGTGGACGTTCGCGGTCTCAAGCCGATCGAACTCTACCACACGACGCCGATTGAGGCGGAGATCATCCGCGTCCCGAACGCCGGCCAGTTGACGATTGCGCTGGGTTCGCCTGATCGCGCGGTCAAGGTCGCCGAACCCAGTTCGCCGAAGTGACCCTTCTTGCCACGTTGAGGAGCCGCCATCATGAACATCCCGAAGCTGGGCGTGAACATAGATCATGTCGCAACGATTCGGCAGGCGCGCCGGACCTTCGAGCCGGACCCGGTGGCTGCCGCCGCCCTGGCCACCCTGGCCGGCGCGGAAGTCATTACCGTGCACCTTCGCGAGGACCGGCGGCACATCCAGGACCGCGATGTCGCGCTCCTGAAGCAGACCGTCTTCAGCAAGCTGAACCTGGAAATGGCCTGCTCCCGTGAGATCGTCGGCATCGCCGTGCGCACCCGCCCCGAACAGGTCACCCTCGTCCCTGAGAAGCGGCAGGAAGTCACCACGGAAGGGGGGCTCGATGTCCTGAAGGGGGGCCGTCCGCTGGCGCAGGGCATCCAGCGCTTGAAAGCAAGGGGAATCATTGTTAGCCTGTTCATCGCCCCTGACCCGGCGCAGATTCGGGCAGCGGCGGACCTGGGCGCCGATGCCGTGGAACTCCATACCGGGCCCTACGCCAATGTCCGGTCCGGCCGGGCCGTCGCGCGCGAACTGGCGCGGCTGGTCAAAGGAGCGCAGGAGGCCCGGCGGCTGGGCATGACCGTCAACGCTGGTCACGGATTGACCTACGTCAATATCCGGGGGCTGCTGCAGGCGATCCAGGTTGAGGAATTGCATATCGGACACAGTATCATCTCGCGAGCGGTGCTGGTCGGAATGGAACGGGCTGTGCGCGAGATGTGTGAGCTAATTGAGAAGTTCACCCGTGCGGGTTGAGACCCGAGCCTAAGACAAGTTGTGTTGTGTAGCGGCGGGCTTTAGCCCGCCGATGACTGACCGTACGGGCCAAGGCCCGTACCTACAAGTACGATGGAGGGTGTGATGTACAAAGGTTCGTTCGTCGCCCTGGTGACTCCTTTCAACAACGACGCCGTTGACTACGCCGCCCTGGAACGGCTGGTGGAATTGCAGGTACAGAGCGGCACCGCCGGTCTGGTTCCCTGCGGCACCACCGGCGAATCGCCGACGCTTTCGACCAAAGAGCACAAGGAGGTCATCGCCTTCGTCGTCAAGGCCGCGCGCGGCCGCCTGCCGGTCATCGCGGGGACCGGCTCCAACAGCACCAGCGAAGCCATTGACCTGACCCGCGCCGCCGCGAAAGCCGGCGCGCAGGGGACGCTCCAAGTCGCCCCCTATTACAATAAGCCCGAGCCGGACGGCATGTTCCTGCACTTCAAGGCCATCGCCGATGCGACCGGCCTGCCCATGGTCCTCTACAATATTCCCAGCCGCACGGGCCGCGAAATTGCCATGGAAACCGTGCTGAAACTCGCTGACGAGGTCAAGCAGGTCGTGGCGATCAAGGAGGCCTCAGGCTCCCTCGATCGCGTCAGCGAACTGTGCACGCGCACGAAACTGGATGTCCTTTCCGGAGACGACAACCTGACCCTGCCGCTCATCGCGGTTGGCGGGACGGGGGTCATCTCCGTCGTGGCGAATTTCATGCCGAAGCAGGTCGCGGAACTCGTCGCGGCTGCGCTCGCCGGCGATCTGGCCGCCGCCACGCGGATGCACCAGCGCTATTTCCCCGCATTCAAGGCCGCCTTCTACGAAACCAACCCGATCCCCGTCAAGACCGCGATGGGCATCATGGGGCTGTGCTCCGACCAGATGCGCCTGCCGCTCTCCCCGATGCGCGCAGACAACAAGGCCCGTCTCAAGGCCGCACTGGCCGCCGCCGGACTCCTCTGAGACTGTTTCATAACGACAGGAGATTTATCCGCATGGACCAGCGCAAGATTCAACGAGCCGTCAAACTGCTCCTCGAAGGGATCGGGGAGGATGTCAACCGCCCGGGACTCCGGGCGACTCCGCGACGCGTCGCCCAGATGTATGCCGAGATTTTCGCCGGCGTCGGCGTTGACTCCGCCCGCATCATCAAGCCGCTCCGGTCCGAGGACCACGACGAAATCGTCCTGATCCGCGACATTCCGTTCTATTCGATCTGTGAGCATCACCTGCTGCCGTTCCTGGGAGTGGCGCACGTTGCATACATTCCAGACGGGCCGCGCGTCACTGGCCTGAGCAAGATCGCGCGCGTCGTGGACATCGAGGCAAAGAAACCCCAGGTCCAAGAGCGCCTGACCACCGTCATCGCCGAAACCATCCACCACGCGCTCCGGCCCAAGGGCGTCATGGTCGTCATCGAGGCAGAGCACCTCTGCATGACCATGCGGGGCGTCAAGAAGCCCGGCTCGATCACCGTCACCTCGGTTGTGCGCGGCATCTTCCGGGAGAACGCAGCCACCCGCGCTGAGGCCATGGCGTTGATCAGAGGCGGGCATTCCAGCCGATAAGAGTAGCCACCCGACGGCTGAAATCCAGTGCAAATACGCAAGATCCCTCTAGGAGGAGACCTGCCATTCGTGGCAGGACACATAAGATATATTATCAGACATTGTAGGGGCCACATAACTTCCCTCAGCTAAGTCAGCCAGATCAGCAGTCTCTCAGGTGGACAAGCAGTTAGCCCAGCACCTCCTGGTCACTCCGGCTGCGCTGGGCTTCTTTTCTTGCTTGTGCGGCGATGGCGCGTGGCTTGGTTATTATCTGGCGTCGTCTTTCGATGCGGCGCCTTGGGCCCGTTTCCATTTCCACTCTTCGACCGCGCAGAACACGCATGGCACGATGAACAGGGTGATTAGGCTGACCGCCATGCCGCCGACCGATGGAATGGCCATGGGCTTCATCACGTCGGACCCGCGCCCGGTGGCCCAGAAGATCGGCATCAGGCCGATAACGGTCGTCGCAGTAGTCATCAGGCAGGGACGAATGCGCTTGAGCCCGGCCTCAAGTACCGCGTCCCGGATTTCCTGAACCGAGCCGAACGCGCGGTCCTTGAAGACCCCCTCCAGGTATGTAGCCATGACAACGCCGTCGTCATCCGCCACGCCGAAGAGCACCAGGAAGCCGACCCACACGGCCACGGAGAGGTTCGCCCCCCACAGCCCCAGCATGATGAATCCGCCCGAGGCCGACACCATCACGCCGAAGAGGATGAGCGGAGCCATCCAGGGACGGCTGAAACCCATGTAGAGCATCACGAACATGATGCCCAACGTGATCGGGACGAGGATCTTCATGCGGGCAGTTGCGCGCACCTGGCTCTCAAACTGACCCGCCCATTGCCAGTAGTAGCCTGCGGGCATCTTCAACCGCCCTTCCCGGACGGCCTGCTGGAGCGCCGCCTCGGCGTCTTCGACCACCGACACCTCGTCGCGCTCGCGCGCGTTCATGGTGACGTAGCCGACGAGGAGGCCCGTCTCGCCCTTGATCTCCTGCGGCCCAAGGACCGTTCGGATCGCCGCGAGTTGCACGAGCGGCACTTGAGCGCCGCTGGAGGAGGGAACGTTGATCTGTTCGATGGCGGCCACGTCTTCACGGAAATCGCGCGCCAGCCGTATGCGGATGGGATAGCGTTCGCGCCCCTCGACCGTATCCATAAGGTTCACGCCGCCCAGCGCGGTCTCGATCACGTCCTGCACGTCGCGGATGTTGACGCCGTAGCGGGCGATGCGGTCGCGGTCAATCACGATCTCGATGTAGGGCTTTCCCACGATGCGGTCGGCCACCACGTCAACCGCGCCCGGCACCTGGCGGAGTATCGGCTCCATCTGCAGCGCGATGCGCTCGATCTCTCGCAGATTGCTGCCGTAGATCTTGACCCCCATCATCGCGCGGAACCCCGTCTGGAGCATCACAATGCGCGTCTGGATCGGCTGTAGCCAGGTGGGCAGCACGCCGGGGATAGCGGTGCGTTCCTGCAACTCGGCCAGAATCTCCGACTTGGTGATGCGGCGCGTTTCGGGCCAGAGCCACTCCAAGGGCGTCTTGGCCCACCCGGGCCAGTCCGAGAAGAACCGCCGAACAGGAACCCTGCGCCACTCCTCCTCCGGTTTGAGGATCACCATCGTCTCAATCATGCCGATAGGCGCGGGGTCGAGCGCCGAATCCGCCCGCCCGATTTTCCCCACGACGCTCTCGACTTCCGGAACGGTGGCGATGGCCATGTCCTGTTTGCTGTTGACCCCCACCACCTGCGAGAGTGAAGCCTGCGGCAGAAGGGACGGCATGTAGAGGAACGACCCCTCGTCCAGCGGCGGCATGAACTCGCGCCCAATGCCCGGAAGAATGCCCCCTTCCGACGCCACCTTCAACCCGGCCGTAATCTCCGCGTCGCGCTCGGCCGGGTCCTGGCGGCGCAGCAGCAGGCGGAACCGCTCAAGTCCGTCGCTCTCCCGAACGCGCTGCCATTGAATGTGGTCGAGCTCCAGCAACGGCCGCGTGACGGTCTCGCCCTCAGGGATGTACATCACCTTCTTGAGTTCCGGCGACGCCTGCTCATGGGCGAACAGGTTCACCCCCCACTCCACCGGATAGAGCGTGCGGTGGATGCCCAGCCACACCGTCATGCCGGCAAACAGAAGCAGCAGCGGCGCGACCATGAAGGTCTTCTTGTGCCCCAGCACCCAGCGCAACGCAGGCGCGTAGGCCCTGGCCACATGGCGGGAAACGGGGTTCTGCTCGAGCGGGAGGAACTTCTCGCGGGTCATGCGAATGACGCAGAGGGCAATGCCCACGCCCACGGCGATGGAGATCAGCCAGCCGTGTCCCGGGTTCGTCGCGAAGCCCCACACGAACGCGGCATGCGTGGCAAGCATCGCCAGCGCGCCGCATAGCGTCGCGACCAGGAGGGTGACGTGGGCGCGCCACTTCACCGGCCGGAAGAGCAGGTAGCAAAGGAACGGCACCAGCGTCACCGCCAGCACCACCGACGCCCCGATGGCAAAGGTCTTGGTGAATGCGAGGGGCCTGAACATCTTCCCTTCCTGGTCGGTCAGGAAGAAGACGGGTATGAACGACACGATGGTGTTGCTGACGGCGGTGACGATGGCGCCGCCGACCTCCGTCGCGCCTGCGTAAACGATCCCATAGTAGCCTAATTCCTTCTTCTCGCTTTCCGTGGCGCCCGCGAGCCGGCGATAGATGTTCTCCGACATGATGATCCCCATGTCGGACACGTCGCCGATGGCTATTGCCAGCCCCGCCAGCGACATGATGTTGCTGTCCACGCCGAGCAGGTACATCAGGACAAAGGATCCCGCCAGCGCGAGCGGCAGCGTCGGCAGGATGGTGACAGTCGCCCGCAGGTGAAGCAGAAAGAAGATCACCACGAAGCTCGCCAGGATCGCCTCCTGGAAAAGGGCGGACTTCAGCGTGCCGATGGTTTCCTGGACGATAGTGGTGCGGTCATAAAAGGGAACGATGCTGACTTTGGAGACGCGCCCGTCGGCCAGCGTCTTGCCGGGCAGCCCCAACTCCAGTTGCGCGATCTTTTCCTTCACGCGGCTCACCACCTCGCGCGGGTTCTCGCCGTAGCGCATGAGCACCACGCCGCCCACCGCCTCGACGCCCGCCTTGTCGAGCGCGCCGCGCCGGAAGTCCGGCCCCAATTGCACCGTCGCGACATTCCTGACCAGGATCGGCGTGCCGCCTTCCTGCCGGATGACGATCTTCTCCAAGTCCCCGACGCTCTTGACGAACCCCACGCCGCGGATGAAGAACTCCGAGCCCCCCTTCTCGATCACTTTGGCGCTCACGTCAATGTTGCTCTTGAGAACGGCTTCGTACACCTCGACGAGCGTCACGCGATGCGCGCGCATTTTGTCGGGGTGCAGATCAATCTGATACTGTTTGGCGAAACCGCCGATGCCGGCGACCTCGCTGATGCCATCGACCGCCTGGAGTTGGTAGCGAATATACCAGTCTTGAAGGGAGCGCAACTCGGCGAGGTCGAACCCTTCCCCCTCAACGGTGTACCAGTAAACCTGCCCCAGCGCCGTGGCGTCCGGGCCAAGAACAGGCACGACGCCGGCCGGCAGCCGCTGTTGCGCGACGTTCATCCGCTCCAGCACCCGCGAGCGCGCCCAGTAATAGTCGACGTTGTCCTTGAAAATGACGAAGACCATCGAGAAGCCGAAGCCGGACATCGAGCGGATCGCCTTCACCCCCGGCGTCCCCGCCAGGCTCGTCGTGAGTGGATACGTGACCTGGTCGTCCACCTCCTGCGGGCTGCGACCGGCCCAGTCGGCATAGACGATGACCTGCTTCTCGCCGATGTCCGGGATGGCATCCACCGGGGTGCGCATGACGGTCCAATAGCCCGCCCCGCAGAGTCCGAGGATGAGCAGCAACATCAGGAAAGTATTCTTCAAGCACCAGCGGATGACGACGTTCACCATGGAGAGTTCCTCTGGTTAGTGCTTGTGGCCGGCAGCGGGCGGGGCAGCCGTTTCCCCAGGCATTGGCTGCCCGGAGGGCAGCTCGGGCCCGGTTCCCTCATCCGGCGGGCTCATGCTCGCGTCGAGCCCGCCGGGATAGAACAGGCTCGGATGCCCCGTGATCTGGAACTGGCTGTCAATGAGGAACCCGCCGCGCGTGGCCACCCGTTCGCCTTCAGCCAGCCCTTTCAGGACGGGGAAGAAATCGCCGCAACGGGGGCCGAGCGTCACCTCGCGCGGCTCGAACGTGCCGCGTCCCTTCTCGACATACACGATCTTCCGCGTGCCGCTGTCCAGAACAGCGCTGACCGGCACAGCGACCAGCCCTGCGCTCGCCTGCCCCGCGGAGGCCACCGGCTTGAGGTCCATATTGCAGACCGGGCAACTGCCGGGCTTGTCGTATGTCTTCTCCCCTTCGCATTTCATCGGGCAGGCGTATTGTTGCGCCTGAGCCTTGGCGGGTGAAGCCTCCGGCGCGCCGGGTATGCGCTTGAGCGGCATGCCGCACAGGGGGCAGGCCCCGGCGGCGTCGGCGACAACGTGCGGGTGCATCGGGCAGGTGTACTTCCCTTCGGCACCTGTGGGGGCCGGCAGGCCATCGGGCCCCAGCTTCCCCTTGATGTCCGCACTCACGTACATCCCCGGCTTGAGTTCGTGTTTCGGATTCTCGATCTGGATCGGGACCTCGATTGTGCGGGTCGTTTCGTCAAGTATCGGCTCCACGAAAGTCACCATCCCCTGAAACGTCTTGCCCGGACACGCTTCGGAGGTGATCTCGACCATCTGGCCATAGCGGACCCAGGCGAAGTCCGATTCGTAGACGTCCAGAGTGGCCCAGACGGTATCCAGGTTGGCCACGCGGTAGAGCGCGTCGCCGGCTTTGAAGGAGCTGTTCTCGATAATGTTCTTCTCGATAATCGTGCCGGTAATGGGGGAGAGCAGCGTAATCCTGTCGGTGACCTTCTTCGACTCGATCAGGTCATTGATCTGCGATTCGGCCAGCCCCCAGCGGCGCAGCTTGAGCTTGGTCGCGTCAATCATCGGGCCGGATTTCTCATGGAGGGACATCATCAACAACTCCTGCTGCGCGACCAGGAGGACGGGGCTGTACACCTCCGCCAGGTGATCCCCCGCCATGACCTCCACGCCGGTGACATCCGCGAACACCTTTTCGGCGTAGCCATCCACGCGCGCCGTCACCGTGCCAAGGGTGGCCTCGTTGTACTGAATCTTGCCGACGACCCGCAACTCGTGGCTGAACGCCTGACGCGCGACAGGCGTCGTCTCCACGCCGGCCATCGCCAGGGCGTGCTCGGAGAGCGCCAGCGTCGGCATTCCGCCGGAGGAGGACGCCGCGTTCGCGGGTATCAGCGGCATGGAGCATATCGGGCAGTTGCCCGGGCGGTCCAGCCGCACCTGGGGGTGCATGGAGCAGGTCCAGATTTGCCTGACCTTCTCGGCTTGGCCCATCTCCTGGGTCGGGGCCACCGTTTGGCGGTCGGCCACGCTCAACCCAAGCCAAAAGGATGCGCCAAATCCCAGGGCAATGGCGACGCCTGGCAGAATTTTGCGGACAATGGCATTCATGGTTGTCCCTCTGTCTGCTTGGTTTCCGTCCCTTGAGCGGCGGGGATAAGGTTCATGCCGCAAATAGGACACTTGCCCGGTTTGGGCTGGCGGATTTGCGGGTGCATCGAACAGGTGTATACTGTCGCGGCTTGTTCTTCGTGCGCGGGGGCATCGTTCGCGGACTGATGGCAACCGGCCAGGGCAAGCCCCAAGCATGATGCGGCGGCGAGTCCCAACAGAATGGCGGCCGGTTCCAGCATCTTGCGGACATTGACTTTCATGGCTCCCTCCTGGCTCATGGCAATTGCATCCCTCCTCCGCTGCCGGAGGCTTTCTCGGAGCCTTGAGCGCCCGCCCCACTGCCAACGCGCCCTGCTGCGGCCGCGCCGTCCGCCCGCGCTGCCGCCTGGAGCTCCACCGCAGCCGATGCCTCTATGGCCGCGAGCGCTTTCTCTCGTTCAATCCGCACCTGCGCCAGCGACAGGCGGGCATCGAGCAGCGCCCCTTGCGCGTCCAGCATCTCCGCGAACGTCAACTGGCCATTGCCATATTCGCCGGCCGCGACGGAAACGATCTGCTCCGCCCGAGGGATGATCGTCTTGCCGAACAGCTCGATCTGCCGCTCGCTGTTTCGCAAGATGTAAAGGTTGAGGACGAAGCTGGCGGCCAGGTCGCGCGCGTACTGCGTCCTGGCGGCCTCCGCGCGCGCGATGTCGGCGCGCGCCTGGGCGATCCCGCCCCGGATGGACTCCACCTGCGTGGGCAGCATGAACATGACGCCCACTTGCTCGAAGACCTCGCCGGCGAGGCCGACCGAGAGACTGAAGTCGGGGAGCCATCGCTGCTTCGCCAGGTTGAGCGCCTCCTTGCGGCCGGCCACGTCGCGCGCCAAGGCGGCCAGTTCGGGGTTCCGCTCCGCGCCGAACTGAAGCAGCTCGTCGTCTTGGACCGGCAGCGGCCGCGGCTCAGGCAGCGCGGAGGGAAGCGGGACCGGCCCCTCAGCGGAGCGCCCCAGAAGCGCGTTCATCTGCGCCGTCAGCCCCGGCGCCTGGGCTCGCAGGCTGTACAGCTCGTTCTGCGTCAGGTCCACAGCCGTCTGCGCGCGCAGCGTCTCCGTCTGGCTGGAGGCGCCGGTCTGCAGCCGCACCACGGACTGCTCCGCCGCCATCTTCAGGAGCGCCACGCTCTCCTCGCGGATGCGCAGGCTCTCTCCCAGCAGCGCCAGGTCGTAATAGGTGTCGAGTACCTGCTGCTGAAGCAGGTATCTGGCCGCGTCGAAGCGCGCCCCGGCGGCGCGAGCGCTTGCCAGCGCAATCCTTCCTCTCGATGCCAGCTTCGACGGGAAGGGGATGTTCTCCATCGTGTCGGTCGCCGCCCGCAGCGAGTTGCTCTGCCATGGAAGGAGGTTCTTGCTGTCGAAGAAGTTGTCAAATCCCAGGGCCAGTCGCGGATAGCTGCTGTCCTGCGGCACTTGCTCAATGGCGGAAGCCCATTCCCAGTAACGCGCCTGCAAGTCGGCGTTATTGCGTAAGGCGTACTCCAGGTACTCCTCCGGGGCGGGACATTCCGGCAGTTCCGGAGGAAGCATCGGCTGCGTATAATGCATCCCCGCCTGTTCAATGCGCGCGCGTTCCGGCTTCTCGCCGCTGGGGCGCATGGCACAGCCGGCAAGAAGTGCCTGCGCCAACAGAAGCACGCCAACCGCCGCGCGCAAGCTCTGTCGTCTCACGATGCGAAGCATCACGGCCTCTCCTGATGGTCACAGATCATATCCACCGAGCGACTGATCAATCACCCGTCCAGACAACGGCCTTGCCTGCTATCTGTGCGCTTCCTGGCGCGGGCAGTGGAATAGCCGCTGCGCACAGGGTCGACAAGAGTTTTGCGGCATGCCCTAAGTCGCTCGTTTAGTTCAGTATACATAGGTTGTTTGCCGGTGCAATATGCCCGCCTTGAAAAATTTGCAGAGTCTTCCGGCCCTTCTTTCTCGCCTTTGCTGTCTCGTTTAGGGAACGGCTGCCGGCGGCGGAGGCGTCTTGTCAAGAACGACCCCCTTCGCCTCCAGCGCTTTCACATACTTCGCGGGATCTTTGTTGAACTCAGCCGGGCATCCGCCGCAGCAGAAGTAGACGCGCTTGCCCTGATAGTCGGCGAAGATGCTCTTGTTGATCTTGCCGCCCATCACCGGGCAGGCGGTCTGTACGGGTGTCTTGTCCAAGGTTATCCCCGCGTCTTCAAGCTGCTTCACGTATTTACCGGGGTCCTTGCTGAATTCCACCTGGCAATCGGCGCAGCAGAAGTACACGCGCTTTCCCTGGTAGTCGGCAAAGAGCTTCTTGTCAATCTTCCCCCCGAGCACTGGGCACTTCGTCTGGGGATTAACGGGAACGGGCTTCACGTCGGTCGCTGGGGTGGCAGCGGCACCGGCGGAATGTTCGTGGCCCGACGCGCTTGTTTTGCCGCAACAGCCCTGCGCCAACGCGCTTCCCGCAAACAAGGAAGAGCCTGCGCCCAAAAGACCGACCGCCGCCAGAGTGACCAACATCTTTCCACCTGCGACCATGATCCTCATGTCCTTCTCCTTCGTCACAAAGAACCTGACACCCACTCGACACACGAAATGATGCTCATCCCGCGGAAAGGTTCTGAGACTCTTCCACATCAGACCGATACCGCATGGTTCACGGCAACAACGGCTTGTATGCCATTCTGTTCACACTGTGGCCGCGGGCGGGCAGAGAACGCGACTGCCCGTGGCCTTTGCTCAGGCGGCGGACTCAGGGGAATCCGCCGGCTCGCAACGTATTGGGAGACTTCCCCTTCATTCCAGGCCAGGATAGGGGTGAGCGTGAATAAGCATTTGGCGACCTTCTGATACTCCCTGAAGTCGAACCTGTCCAAGCCTTGTGCATGACGGAATCCGCCAACCAGGCAGGCGTCCTTGAGCTTATCGAGGGCGCTGAACGTGGGTGAGTCTTGAACGGTTGAGCAATGCAGATATGCTCCAAGCTGGGGAAGCTCGTCCCGCACTTGAGCTGGGCTTTCATACAGTGTGATCTCAGGGTACCGCGCGACAAGCTCGTGCATGAATTGAACGTCTTCGACAGAATGAAACGGCGTGACCACGCAGAAGCCTCTAATCCCGGGGCTGACGCGTTTGGCCAACTCCCACACAACGCAGGAATCTCTCGTCAGGCTGCACTCAACTACGAGCCGGTCGCCAAAGTGCTCGTGAGCATCGCGTATCAGCGCCAGCGAACGCATCAGTTTCTCAGGGAAGCTGACGCCGGGCACTCTCAAGTAATCAGGACGTACTGTGATATTCATGGCTCTGTTCCTTTCATAAGGAGACAGAGCAAAGCCCATGCCGCGCCGGGAATTGTGAAAGTAACGGCGCTATATGGGCCATTTCAGCGAGGAATGGGCTGAATGCGCTCGGCCTGTAGAGAACTGGACTACACGCTGTGTGAAATCACACAGCAGGAGGGACAGGAATAGGGCAGAGCGGATGCGTAGAGCCATGTGGACTGCTACAAGCGAAGAGGCGCTTCAGCGCAGACCATACTTCTGCATCCGATAGATGAGGACATGCCGGCTGATGCCGAGCAGTTGAGCGGCACGGGTCTGGTTGTTCCCTGCCTTAGCCAAGGCCATCTGGATCAGCAGCTTCTCGTTTTCCTCAAGGTCGATGCCTTCCTCCGGAAACTCGCCGCCCGCGAGGAGCGGTTTGCGGGATGGCGCTGACAGTTCCGGCGGAATATCCTCCAGGGTAATCTGCCCTGGCGTACGTTGGAGGACAATGGCACGCTCCACCACGTTCTCAAGCTGCCGCACATTGCCTGGCCAGTCGCACTTCGCAAAGAGGTCCCAGACCTCCGAAGAGACCTGGCACCGCGGTTGACCGAACTTCTTGAGGAAGTGCTGGACCAGGGGCGGGATATCGTCACGACGCTCCCGGAGCGGCGGGACGAGGATCGCGACGACATTGAGCCGGTAGAAGATGTCCTCTCGGAAGTCCCCTTCCGCCACGGCCGTCTCCAGTGAACGATTTGTCGCCGCAATGACTCGGACATCCACCAACAACGACTTCTGCGCGCCGAGTCGCGTCACCACCCGATCCTGCAGTACGCGCAGAAGCTTGACCTGTATCTCCTGCGACAGTTCGGCCACTTCGTCAAGGAAGACGGTGCCGCCGTTCGCCTGCTCGAAGCGCCCGGGCCGATCCTGGGTGGCGCCTGTGAAAGCGCCCTTGGCGGAACCGAACAATTCGCTCTCGACAAGTTCTTTCGGTATGGCGCCGCAGTTGATCGGGACAAACGGGCCTGCCGAACGCGCGCTGTTGTAGTGAATGGCGCGGGCGATCAGTTCCTTCCCGGTTCCGGATTCCCCCTGGATCAGCACGGTTGTATCGCGCGCTACAACGCGCGACATGGTCTCATAGAGTCGTTTCATTGCGGCGGAGGAACCGATGATGTGCTCGAACCGATAGCGCTCTCGCAACTCTTCGTGAAGCCGGACATTCTCCTCCGTCAACGCGTGGTAATCCAACGCCTTGGCGACAACGAGGGCGAGTTCTTCGTTGCTGATCGGTTTCGTGATGTAGTTAAGTGCACCGTCGCGCATGGCCTCGACCGCCGACTCAATCGTCCCGAATGCCGTGATGACGACGACGGGGACCTGTGGATAAAGGCGCTTGGAGGCCCGCAGAAGCTCGATGCCGCTCATGCCGGGTAGGGACATGTCGGTCACGATGACGTCGGGAGCTTCCTGCTCGAGCAACACAGAAGCCGCGGTCCCGTCGGCGGCGGTGACTACGGTGTATCCCTTTTCCGCCAAGTGAAACTCCATCACCCGGCGAAGGCTATCGTCATCTTCAACCAGCAGGATTTTCTGGTTCATGATCTATCCGCTTTCCATCAAACAGACCGCTCGCCGGAATCGGAGATGGCCTCAACGGGATTTCCACCACGAATTCCGCGCCGCTTCCGAGTTGGGAATTCAGGGACACATCGCCGCCCATTCCCCGCGCAATTCGTCGCGCGATGGCCAAACCCAGCCCTGTTCCCCCCGGCTTTGTCGTGAAGAACGGGCTGAACAGTTGCGCCTGTGTCTCGGCCGGAATCCCAGGCCCCGTGTCGCGCACGGACAGACGCAGCAAATCATCGGCGGTTCTCGCCGAGAGCGTCAGAGTGCCACCGTTGGGCATGGCCTGGATGGCATTCAGCATGAGGTTCAGCAAGACGTGCTCCAGGAGTGCGGGGGCCGTCTGCGCGCGGATTTCCGACGGGATGTCCTGAACAATTGTTATCTTGTGTTCCTGTGCCTCCTTTGCTACCAACGTGGCCAGGCGCCGCACAATGTCCGGCAGTTCCGTCTCGCGGGCCTCGGCCTTCTGAACACGGGCGAAGTTCAATATGTTCTGGACGACCTGGTTCAGGCGGGTCGTCTCCTTCTGCAGGATATCCCCGAACTCCGCGCGGACGTTGGGGGGAGCGCTCTCGCGGCACACAATTTCCGCCGCGCCGGAGATGCCGCTGAGAGGATTGCGAATTTCGTGCGCGATGCTGGCGGTAAGCTCTCCGAGCGCAGCCAGCCGGCCCGCGCGTTGGAGCTGTTCCGTTGTTTCAAGAAGTTCTGCTGTCTGCTCGCGCAGGGTCTCGTATGACGCCTGCAACTGCTTTCGCAACGCCGATTGTTCCTGCGCCAGTCGCTCTGCCTGCAGGCGCGCGCGCGCCTGCGCCTGCGAGAGCCCCCCCGTAACAAGAGCGATGCCATTGTAGAGCACCACGTCGAGCGTCCAACCGAGATTTGTTGTAAGCAGTTGCCCGCCCAGTTGGTATTCGATATGCGCCAGGTACAGTATGCTTACCAGAACCGATGTCACCAATCCCCCGCGGGCGCCAAACCATAGAGCCGCAAGGATGATCGGCACGTAGGTCACTTTGAAGAGGAACTGGTGTAGCTCGTGTCTGTCATGCGGCACGAGATAATGGCTCGCCGTGCATAGGAGGACGAGCAGGACAATCAATGCGACGCGCCGCATCACGAGCATTCTCCGAAAAAACGAATTGCCCAAGGACCGTCCACGGGAAAGACGCCACCGCTCCGTCTACAATATAGTATCATTGTGGCGGGCTGCTTGCCCAAAATGGTAGAAGCCTCGGTTTCTTTCGTGCCCCTCCCATCAGTTGCGGAGCCGCTTCTGCGCTTGCTTTCTCTGCCTCCTCAGAACGTTTGCCCGCGACATTGCCGCGTCTTCGCGTCATATCTCCTTGCGAGACCGACAGCCGATTTCTATAATACGGGAATACGCAGCCTGGCTTCCGGCTGCGGGAGGCGTATTGAACCTATGGCCGAATATCCGAGCGGACTGGACTCCAGCGTACTGGTTCTGAACCGCTACTTCATGGCGGTCCACATCATTTCGGCGCGCCGGGCGTTTACGCTCGTTTGCAAGCGCGTTGCCGAGATTGTGCACGTCACCGAAGACCGCTACGACTCGTTCAACTTCGACAGTTGGCGAGAGGTCTCACAATACAAGGAATTGTTTAGCGACGACAACGACCCGCTGGAGTGGATCCGGACGGTCTCGTTCGACATCCGAGTACCCCAGGTGATCCGCCTGCTGACTTATGACAAGCTGCCGCGCGAACGGGTGCAGTTCAATCGTCGCAACCTTTTCGCGCGGGACGAGAACCGCTGCCAGTACTGCGGCCGGCGGTTCCCCACCAGCGAACTGAGCCTCGACCACGTGGTGCCCAAGTCTCAGGGGGGCCGGACCAGTTGGCTGAACGTGGTCTGCGCCTGCACCAACTGCAACAAGCGCAAGGGCGGGCGGACCCCGGTGCAGGCCAACATGCGGCTGTTCCGCCATCCGGTCGAGCCGAAGCGCAGCCCGGTGATCCATCTGAAACTGCGTTCCGGGCGATATCGCTCCTGGAAGGCCTTCCTCGACAGCGCATACTGGTCCGTGGAACTGAAGCAGGAGTAAATGGGCAATAGCCAATGGGCAATCGGCAATTGCCAACGACCTGTGGCGCAGGCTTCGCCGCAACCGACCATTGACAATTGAGCATTGCCCATTACCCATTACCCATTTAGGGGTATCTATGTGCGGCATCTTCGGATATGTCGGCCCGCGCACCAGCGGCGCGCTGTTACTGGAAAGTCTCGCCCGGCTTGAGTACCGCGGCTATGACTCATGGGGAGTGGCGCTAGGCTGCAAACAGGGGATGCAGGTCAGGCGGCAGGCCGGCCGCATTGGCGATTGTCACGCCGAGAAATCCGCCCCCTGCGACGGTTGGGGGGGAATCGCTCACACCCGATGGGCGACGCATGGGGCCCCCACCGAGTCCAACGCGCATCCCCACGTGGACTGCACAGGCCAGATCGCCGTCGTCCACAACGGCATCATCGAGAACTTCTCCGTCCTCAAGCGGAAACTCGAATCGCAGGGGCACAAGTTCCGCAGCGAGACCGACACCGAAGTCATCCCGCACCTGATCGAGGAGATGCTCAAAAGCCAGCCGGATTTTCAGACGGCCTTCGTGGACGCGCTCAAGCTGATTGAAGGGACCTATGGACTGGCCGTCATCTCGGCGCGGCATCCGGGAACCCTTTTCGTCGCCCGACATGGCAGCCCAATGGTGCTCGGCCTGGGCAAGGGCGAAATGATGGTCGCCAGCGACCCGGCTGCCCTCGTCGCCCATACCCGCCGCGTCGTCTACATGGGCGACGGCGAAGCGGCGGCCCTGACGGCCGGCGGCTACCAGACCCAGAATCTGGACGCCCTCCCCGTGACGCACGAAGTTCAGCAGATCGCGTTCGACCTCCCCTCCATCGAGCGCGGCGGCCATCCGCACTTCATGCACAAGGAGATCTTCGAGCAGCCCGAAACGATCCACAACGCCTTCCGGGGGCGCATGGTCCATTCCGAGGCGACCGCCCGGCTGGGCGGCCTCGATGACAAGTTGTTGCACAAGGTGAAGAGGTGCCACATTCTCGCCTGCGGCACCTCCTGGCATGCCGCGCTGGTGGGCAAGTATCTGTTAGAGAACATGGCGCGCATGCCCACCGAGGTGAGCTACGCCGCCGAGTTCCGCTACGCCAATCCCGTCGTCGAGCCGGGCACGCTGGTCATCGCCATCAGCCAGTCCGGCGAGACGGCTGACACGCTGGCGGGCGTGCGCGAGGCGACGTTACGCGGGGCAACCGCCATTGGCATCTGCAACGTCGTCGGCTCCACCATCGCGCGCGAGTGCGGACAGGGGGTGTACATCCACGCCGGGCCGGAAATCGGCGTCGCCTCCACAAAGGCGTTCACGGGCCAACTGACCGTCCTTTCCCTGCTGGCGCTCCACCTGGGGCGCATGCGCGGCATGTCCCTGCGCGACGGCCTGCAGTTCATGCAGGCCATCGAGAAGCTGCCGGAGCAGGTGGCGGAGACCCTGAAGTGCGACGACTCCGTCAAGGAACTGGCGCGACTGTATGGGGACGCCAACAATTTCCTCTATGTCGGGCGACTGTACGAATACCCGGTGGCGCTGGAGGGAGCGCTCAAGCTCAAGGAAATCTCATACATCCATGCCGAAGGGATACCCGCCGCGGAGTTGAAGCATGGGCCGATTGCGCTGGTGGACCCGCAGATGCCCACCGTGGTGCTTGCGGCGCAGTCCGGCATCCTGCCTAAAATGATGGGGAACCTGCAGGAGATTCACGCGCGCGGGGGCCGCATCATCGCCGTGGCGCGCGCGGGGGATACGGAAGTGCCGCGCATCGCCGAGCACACCCTGTTCATCCCCCCCACGCTGGACCCGCTCGTCCCGATCCTCGCGGTGGTCCCGCTGCAACTCCTCGCGTACCATATCGCCGTGCGGCGCGGCTGCGACGTGGACCGCCCGCGCAATCTGGCCAAGAGCGTCACTGTGGAGTGAGCCGATGAACTGCAATCTGGTGCTCTTCGAAGATCACTGTCTCGCCGACATGTCGCCGGTGACGCTGACCCGGCCCGCCTTCGCAGTCACCTGCGTCGCGTACAACCTGTACGACGTCGCGCGCATGGCATCGGGTCGCCTCAGCTACATCGTTCGCGATTACCTGGCGAAGTCCGCGCTGAAACAGTTCCCCTCCGCCGCGCCGGGCGCCGGGCCGACGCTGTTCCTGAATGCCTCCGTCGTCCCCGATGTGCGCTACGCGGAACGCATCCGCAAGCTCATGGCCGACGGCCGCCCCTTCCTTTGCCCCGCCGGACAGCGCGCGGCGGCGGCCCTGCTTCCTGCCGGAACCCTCCTGCCGCAGGGCATGACGGCGGAGTCGGTGACGCCGTTCCTTTTGAACAGCAACCTGCCGTTGGCCGCGGATGAGCCGTTCGCCCTCTTGGATTACCCATTCCAGATCATCGCGCACCTCAAGAAGATTTTCCCGGAAAACATCCGCCTCAAAGCCGCCGACGGGAAGTTCCGCCAGGTGCAGCCTGGCGTGTACGCGGGGAAAGAGGTCCAGGTTCCCCCCACCGCCGTCTTCCATGCGGAACAAGGCCCCATCGTTCTGGACGACGGGGTGCGTATCCTCGACTTCACCTACTTCCAGGGGCCGCTGTACATCGGCCCGCGTTCGCGCGTCATCGAGCATGCCTCCGTCAAGGAGTTCAGCTCCATCGGGCACACCTGCAAGGTTGGCGGCGAGGTCGAGTGCAGCATCATCGAGGCATACAGCAACAAGCAGCACCACGGGTTCCTCGGCCACGCCTATATTGGCTCCTGGGTCAACCTCGGCGCGGGGACCAGCAACAGCGACCTCAAGAACACGTACGGTGAAATCCGCATCGAGCACCGCGGCCGCCGCCTGGACACCGGCATGCAGTTCTTCGGCTGCGCCATCGGCGACTTCTCCAAGAGCGCCATCAACACCAGCATCTTCACCGGCAAGATCATCGGCGTTTCGAGCATGTTGTACGGCTACGTCAGCCAGAACGTCCCCTCCTTCTGCAACTACGCCAAGTCCTTCGGGCAGGTGACCGAGTGCACTCTGGAACAGGCGATCGTCACGCAGAAGCGGATGTTCGCCCGTCGCAATGTGCAACAGACCGAGGAGGACGTGGCTCTCCTGACCAGGGTTTTCGACATGACCCGCGACGAGCGCACCCTCTCGGCGGAACTGCCGGTCCTGTGAGCCGATTCACTTGCGCACGTGCCCGCCGCACGTTATGCTGTCGGAATATTTTCGGGACGCGCGAATATCTGCGGCACTAACAATGAGGAAATGTCATGGCCATTAATCTGATGACGACCATCCGGGGATCGCTGTTGGAGGGTTTCTTCCCGAAAGGTTGGGACCTCGCCAGGTTTGACCGCATCGTTGCCCGCTCCGAGAAGGAGCCTGTCAAGGAGATCACCAAGCGCGAAACCTGGTGGAGCAAGGGATACAAGCCCGTCGTCTGCGACGACATTCATGATTTCGACATGCTCATGGGACATGAGATGGCTATGCAGATTCGCAGCACGCGCGAGGCGGGGCAGGAACTGGCCATGGTCCTGCCGGTCGGGCCGATGGGAATGTACCGCTGGGCGGTCTATTTCCTGACCGAGTGGAATGTCCCCTGCGATCACGTCCACGGCTTCAACATGGACGAATGGAGCGACCGTCAGGGAAACACCCTGCCGTCGAGCAACCCCGGCGCGTTTCAGTACGCCATGGAACAGGCGTTCTATAACCCGCTTGGCAAGCTGACCGTCCCCAGGGGCCAGCGCAACTTTGCGGTGCGGAACAACCTCCCCAGCTATCCGCGGAAAATCGCCGCCCTGAAGAAGAAAGGCGCCAAGCTGGTCGTGGCGTACGGCATCGGGCGCGTGTTCCATATCGCCTTCTGGGAGCCGCACTTCGCCGCCGAATTCCGCAGCGAGGCGCAGTGGAGGAAGCAGCCATACCGGCTCGGGGCGAAGCTGCACCCGCTCACCATCGAGCAGAACGCCATCACCTCCTTCAGAAGCCGCACGACGCTGGTGCCGGCGTTCGCCAATACCATCGGGCCGGGCCTCTTCCTTCAGGCGGACTACTGCATCGGCGGCGCGGACGGCCTGCTCAACCGCGGCATGATGTGGCAGGGACTCTCGCTGTGGGTGGCGCTGCATCACAAGCCAACCCCCTGGATCCCGGCCAGTTACATGTCCACCATGCCCGGCCGGCTCTTCTTCCTGAGAGGGTTGGCCGGACCGCTCGTGGCGGAGTGCAACTAACGTAGAGTTTCAAGATTGCCTTCTTGGCGTATTGGGCATTCCTTCGTCATTCGTCATTTCGGTCAATGAGGTAGTGGAGTGAAAGTCATCAAGTTCGGCGGTTCCTCCGTAGCGGATGCCAATCAGTTCCGCAAAGTGCATGACATCCTTCTGGCCGACCCTGCGCGCCGGATCGTGGTCGTCAGCGCCCCCGGCAAGCGCAGCAAGGAGGATATCAAAGTCACCGATTTGCTCATTCAAAGCGCGCGGATGAGGCTCAGCGGACGGGACGTCGGCGGAGAGATCGCCCGCATCATCTCCCGTTATGAAGACATCGCCTGCGAACTGGGCCTTCCGGCCGAGCTGACCCAGGGATTCCACACCGACCTGTGCCGGCGGCTTGAGGCAGACACCTCGCAACGCCGGCAGTTCGAGGATGGCATCAAAGCGCTGGGGGAGATGTATTGCGCCCAGTTGCTCGCCGCCTACTTGAACCAATCCGGCGTCCCGGCGGATTTTGTCTCGCCGGAGGAGGCAGGGCTGCTGGTCTCTGAGGAGTATGGCTGCGCGCGCGTGCAGGAAGCGGCCTACGCAAGCCTGGCGAAATTGCGCAACAGGAAGAAACTGGTGGTCTTCCCGGGTTTCTATGGCTGCACGCGCGATGGGCACATCGCCACCTTCAGCCGCGGCGGCTCCGACCTCACCGGCGCCATTCTCGCCGCCGCCGTGGGAGCGAAGGTGTATGAGAACTTCACCGACGTGGACGGGATCGCCGCCGCGGACCCGCGCATCCTCAAAGACCCCGCGCTCATCCCGGAACTCACCTACCAGGAGTTGCGCGAACTGTCGTATGGCGGCTTCAGCGTCTTTCACGAGGAGGCCATGCTGCCGGTCTTCGAGGCGGGCATCCCCATCAACGTCCGCAATACGAACAACCCCTCCCACCCGGGAACCTGGGTCGTCTCTACGCGCGACGCCGCTGCGCATGGCATCGTCGGAGTCGCCTGCGACCGCGGCTTCTGCGGGATCTATGTCAACAAGTACCTGATGAACCGCGAAAAAGGGTTTGGTCGCAAGCTCTTGCAGATCATCGAGGAGGAAGACCTCTCGTTCGATCACGCCCCTTCCGGCGTGGACAACCTCACCGTGATCCTGCGGCAGAACCAACTGACCGCACGGCTGATCGAACGCATCAAGGATCGGATCACGCGCGAGCTGGCCGCCGACACCGTTTCCATCGAGAACGACATTGCGCTGCTGAGCGTCGTCGGCCATGGCATGCGAAAGACGCTCGGCATGGCGGCCCGCGTCACCGGAGCGCTCGCAAACGCCAAGGTGAACATCGAGATGCTCATGCAGGGACCGTCCGAACTGACCATGATTCTGGGGGTCAAGGACGAAGACGCCGTTGCGGCCGTGCGGGCGATCTATGACGAGTTCTTCAGCCGCAGCTCCGAACCTACCCCCCTGCCGTAAGGCAATATGTCAGGTTTCTCATGCGGAACCTTGCGAAGGTTTGAGCGAACCTTCGCAAGGTTTGTTTCCACGTCCAGCATGCAGATTGGGGATCATGTACTCAGGCGTTGTTGCTTTCTTGCGGGAATGTCAATAGACTCAAGGGGCACAACGCGGTGCGCCGCGCGCACCTGTGAACGCGCCCGTAGCTCAGTTGGATAGAGCATCGGATTTCTAATCCGATGGTCGGGGGTTCGACTCCCTCCGGGCGCGCCATTCCACAACCCCGGTCGTGTACTCTATCTGGCTGAGGTTGCTTATCTCGTTACGTTGGGGCAGGAAGCTGAATGGGGATAAGCCGCTGGTCAGACGAGAAATACCGTCATGCGCCCGGTTTCGCGCCCTGCGCTGGAGGCAGCGAACGGTAGTGCCGGACCAGTTCGGGGTACTTGGCCAGGGTCTCGCGCCCTTTGGGCGTCACGGCGTAGATCCCCCGAGCGACGCGGCTGAACCAGCCGTAGACGTTCATGGACAGAATCGAGAGCGTCTTGGCCCCCGTGCCGAGCGCGCGCAGTTGCCGAGGTTCCATCTCCCCGCTGTCCGCGAGGTAACAGGCGATCTGGATGGCGTTCTCGCGGTAGGCCGTGACCAGCGGCCGTCGGGTGCTGCCGCCGATGTTGAAGTCCCCTGAACGCCTGCCGATTTCTTCAAGGATCGCTCGCCGCGCGCTGCGGCGCTTGCGTCGTTCGAATGGCATGGGGTGAAAGACCACCTCCACCGGCGGCTTGCCTGGCTTGAGGGACACCAGGAGCATCCCCAGTTCAAGCCGCCGCAGCACTCGGAAGACCCCGCGCATCTGCCGCATCCATCTTGCATAGTTCGGTGGACGCGGCACAGCCAGATAGACGGAATCGGTCATCTGTTGCCGCCGCACCCCCTGGGCCGCCAGGGCCAGGTTCAGCGCCAGCTTCATCTCGATTACGATCAGATCGTCACCCTTCACCGCCGCAATGTCGCAGTGCTTTACCTCGCCACGGACGGTATATCCCTGCGACGTCAGATACGCGCGCAGCAGTGGGTAGAGGTCCGTCTCTGCCGGCTTCGTCCTGACTCTACGGGGCATGGTGATTCCCGCCGTCGGCGCCCAGGGACGTCCTCTCGCCAATCTTGTGCTCACTCCCCTGAACCAGTCGGCGGATATTGTCCCGGTGTCGAACGATGGCCAGAACGGTCGCCAACGCGGCGATCGCGGTCAGGTACTTCCCCCCTGCAAAGGGGGCGTCCTGAAGTGCCAGCGCGGCAACCAGGATCGCCACAGCCGCCGTCATTGAAGCGACGGAGACATAGCGAGTCGCGGCAGCCAGAATGGCCCAGACGGCCATCGCAATGAGCAATCCCAGGGGGAAGATGGCTAGGAACGCGCCGCAACTCGTAGCCATCCCCTTCCCGCCACGGAAGCCGAGGTAGATCGGCCAATTGTGCCCCGCGATGGCTGTCAGCGCGGTCAGGGCGACGATCAGCGGGGGATTCGCCGCTCCTACCCCCCTGCCGTTGAGCCATTGGGCCGCGGCCACCGGCAGGAATCCCTTCACCGTGTCCAGGCAGAAGACGAAGATTCCCCAGTTGCGCCCCATGGCGCGCGCGACGTTGGTCGCGCCAACATTGCCGCTCCCGACGGTGCGGATGTCAATCCCCTGCACCCCCTTCGCGACGATGTACGCAAAGGGGACCGATCCGAGCAAGTACGCGCTCAGCAACAACGCGGCATCTTTCAGCACACTGGTCACGGCTGATCTCCAGAACAGAGGCTTAGGGCGCAATTCTAGTTGCCCCCGCCAGAGGGGTCAAGTTACTCTTTCAGCTGGGGCCGGCCCATGCGGGCTTGCGGGAACGCCCCGGGCCGTGTATTCTTCAGATGCCTTATTCAGCCAGCAAAGGATATCAGCCGGATGCAGGACACGGAGTTGGTCGTGATGGCGGCGGGAATGGGAAACCGCTTCGGCGGAGTGAAGCAGCTCGTTCCGGTCGGGCCGAACCAGGAGATCATCCTCGCTTATTCGGTGCATGATGCACTGCGCGCAGGCTTCACCCGCATCATTTTCGTCATTCGACGCGACATGGAGCAGGCATTCCGCGAGCGGATCGGCCGCCAAGTCGAACACGTCGCGGAGACCGTCTACGTCCATCAAGAACTGGAGACGCTCCCCCCCGGCTTCGCAGTCCCCCCCGGCCGCGAAAGACCCTGGGGCACGGGGCATGCCGTCCTGTGCTGCAGGGAAGTCGTCCGGAATCCTTTTGCCGTCATCAACGCCGACGATTTCTACGGGCGGCAGGCCTTTCAGCTTCTCCATGATTTCCTTGTCCAGCCGCATTTCGGGCCGATTCCGGAGTACGGTATGGTGGGTTTCCGCCTTGAACGCACCCTCTCCCCCCATGGCCCGGTCTCGCGCGGGGTGTGCCGCGTTGGGCTGGACGGTTACCTCCTCGACGTCGTCGAACGGATGAAGATTCAGCGCGCCGCTGGCGGCATACGCGCTGCCGAGGGAGATGGCTCGGTCCTTCTGCCCCTCGAAAGCATCGTCTCACTGAACATCTGGGCATTTACTCCCGCTCTCTTCATCGAGCTCGAATCGCAACTCGCCGAATTCCTGCGCCTCCACTCCGGCGACATGCGCGCGGAACTCTATCTGCCGGTCGTTATAGACCAGTTGCTTCGCGCTGGCCGCGCTCGTGTGCGTGTGCTGCCGACGGACGCCGAATGGCACGGCATGACCTATAGGGAAGACCTTCCGGAGTTTCAGCGCGGCATGCGCGCGCTCGTCCAGCGCGGAGAATACCCCTCCCCCCTGCTGCCGTGACGGGAATGGGCCTCGGCCAGCCCCATCAAGCCTTGCGTCGCTTGGATCGCTGCAAAGCGAGCGCGAGCAGATCGGCGAGTTGAGCCGCGCATTTCCGGACAGCTTCGCAGGCCGGTTCGCCAAACTTCCGACTTGCCGGCTGAATGCCAACGACCATCACGTCGCAGCCGATGGAGCCGCGAAGGTAGGCGGTAAAGACGTTGATGGGCAGTTTGTGGGTAGAGGCCAGGTCCATACTATTGACAGCGTCCGGGTCGATCACGGTGAACTGGCCTGGTTTCAGTCCCGCATCGGTGGCGTCCAGCAGGATGATGTGCGTGGGGTGGAAGTTGCGTATCTCCCCGGTGAGGTTCTCAGGGGCGGTTTCGCCCATGAAGACATGAACCTTCGCAGCGCGGGACTTGTTGCCCCTGCATCGCTTCGCCAGATGCTCAGCCGCGAGCAAGCCCGCCGCGTCATCCCCTCTGAGCATGGACCCCATGCCAAGCACGGCGACGCGCTCCGCCTTTTCAAGCCGTTTCTTCAGGATGGCCTCTGGGTTCCGCACGATCGTGTCACCTCGGCGTGGGCTTGGTTCGCTTCAACTGCGCCAACTCAAACTCGGGCGTCACCTCCAGCGCCTTCTTGGGACAGGAGTCAACGCACTGCCCGCAGAAGATGCAGCGGAAGATTTCGATCTCGGCCGCGAATGCCTTCTCGCCGGTCTTATGAATGATGATGGCGCTGGTGGGGCAGTCCCGCATGCAGAGCTTGCACCCGACGCACTTAGTAGGGTCGAAGCGGACCTTCCCCCGGAATCGCTCTGGCATGTCGGCCTTGCTGGCCGGGTAAGGCCGGGTCGCCGGTTTGCGCCCGATGGAGCGGAGCACCTCTCGAATCATCCTTCCGGGCCGTTTCATTGGGCAAGCACCCCCTTTGCGATGAGGTCTGCGATCAGTTGCAGAAACGCGACCGGCGCCGCAATCTGCCAGCAGAAGTTGATCACCTGGTCAATGCGCAGCCGGGCGAACACCGTGCGCAGAAGCGTCAGCACGCAAATGATGGCGGACAGCTTCAGAAGGAACAGAACAAAGCCGATCACGGGCCCGTGTTCCAGCCCAAAGGGAAGAAAGACGGCGGCGAGCAGAGCCGCGCCCACGACCGTCTCGATGCTGATCGCCAGCCGGAACACCGCCAGCAGCCGGCCACCGTACTCGGTGAAGCTTCCCGCTCCGACCTCGGTCTCGGCCTCGGGCGCATCGAACGGCACGCGCTCCAGCTTGCCGAGCAACGCGACCAGCGATACCGCAAAGCCTGGGACGTTGCAGAGCAGTTGCCAAGGATGCAGCCCATAGTAATGCGCCATCGCGCTGAGCGACCATGTGTTCGCCAGCAGCGCGGGGGCGAGGATGCTCAGGAAAAGCGGAATCTCATATGCGAAAAGCTGCATCATCGCCCGCGCAGCGCCGATCATCGAGTAAACGGAGCGGGAGTACCACCCGCCAAGAAAGAACGTCACCGTCGGGATCGTCAGCAGGTACAGCACCACGATCACGTCGCCTTTGAACGCGAACAGCGCGTCGTTCGACCAGAGCGGAATGTAGAGCGACGCCGTGAGCGTCGCCGCGAGCGCGACGACCGGGGCCGCCCGGAAAATCGCCGGGTCCGCCTCCTCCGGAAGCATGCGCTCCTTCGACGCGAGCTTGATGAAGTCCGCCAGCGGCTGATACCACGGGGGCCCGATCCGGTTCTGAAGCCGGGCATGCAGCTTCCGGTCCAGGTATTCCGCGGCCATGGCGAGGACCGCCAGGAACAGGAAGCCGGGGAACACCAGCATCTGGAGCAACGCCGTCAGCATAGCCGGTCCCCTCCGCCCTGCAGTGTGCGGTTCAAGTGCGAGAAATCAATCCCGCGCTCGCGGTACCACCGGATGCTGTGCGCGTGCAGTTCCTCCCAGGTCATGATGCCGGACCGGCGGTCCGACTCCTGGGCCACGGACAGGAGGCGGTCCGTGCAGGAGAAACAGGGGTCAATGGCCGCCACCACAATCGGCAGATCGGCGAGATAGCGGTCCTTGAGCATGTGAGCGACGCATTGCACGTTCGCCAGGGTGGGCGCACGCACTTTGACGCGCTCCGGCTTCTCGGTCCCGTTGGACCGGACGTAATGGACGTCCTCACCCCGCGGCGCTTCGTAGCGGCCGACCGCTTCCCCGGCCGGGACCTTGCGCGGCGCCTTGACGGCAATCGGGCCATCGGGCAGATTCGCCATCAGTTGGCGGATGATGTTGAACGACTCCATCAATTCACCCAGGCGGACGAGCGTCCGTCCATAGACATCCTGGTGACCGTTGGTGACGACATTGAAGGAGACCTCGTCGTACGCCGCGTAGGGGTCGTCCCGACGGATGTCCCGCTTGACGTTCGAAGCGCGCGCGGTCGGCCCCACCGCTCCCAGGCGCACAGCATCCTCGTGAGAGAGCATGCCGACGCCCGAAAGCCTCCGAATGAGCGTGGTCTCCTCCGAGGCGATCTTGACGTAATAGCGGGTGCGCTCCTCCAGCGCGGCCACCGCTCGCAATACGTCCTCCTTCTGCTCCGGCGTCACGTCGCGCCGGACGCCGCCGAAGGTGTTGATGCCGTAATTCACGCGATTGCCCGTGAGCGCCGCCAGCAGGTCCATGACGATCTCGCGGTCGCGCCACGTGTACATCAGCAGCGTGTCAAACCCGACCTCGTGCCCCGCGACGCCCAGCCAGAGCAGATGGCTGTGGATCCGCTCCAACTCGGCAATGAGCGTGCGGATGTAGCGGGCGCGGCGCGGCGCCTCGATCCCCGCGATCTCCTCGACCGCCTGGCAGAAGCAGGTCGAATGCGAGTGGGAGCAAATGCCGCAAATCCGCTCGATGAGGTACAGGGCTTGAATGTAAGTGCGCTCTTCGCAGGCCTTTTCGATCCCGCGGTGGTTGTACCCCAGTCTCACTGAGGCGCGGAGAATCTTCTCTCCCCCCAGGGTCAGCATAAAGCTCGCCGGCTCCTTGAGCGCGGGATGCTGCGGGCCTATCGGGATTCTAACGCTGTCCGGTTTAGGCATCGTTCGACTCCTTCTGAAGCGCAGGCGTCTCGCCCCCGGTCGGCTTCCAGTCCTTCCGCAGCGGGAACTGGCCGGCCGGCCAGTCGTCGGTCAGCGGGTAGCGCGCCCCTTCCGGAAGCCCCTGCACCTGTATGCCCAGCAAATCAACCATCTCGCGCTCGTAAATGTCCGCCGCCGGGAACCGGTCCGAGACTGTCCGAATGACCGGATTGTCCTTCGGAACGCTGGTTTCCAGACTGAGCACCGTCCCATTCTCGCGCGCGAGGTGATAGGTCACGCCCAACGAGGCCCCCAGGTCCAGTCCGGTGATCGCGCAGAGGATTCCAAACCCCATGTGGTCCACGAGGTGGTTGAGCACCGCGGCGAGGTCGGCGGCGGCGACGTTAACATAGACGCGCCGCACCCGCTGGATGCGGACCTTCCCCACGAGATATGGAAAGGCCGTCGCCAGGTCCATCTGAATCTTCTGTTCTTCCTTCATCGCGTTCCCTCAACGTAGCCGTGCTCTATGGCTTCGCTTCCAGACTCCCCAGCAGTTTGACGACGCCGTCAATGATCGCATTCGGGCTTGCCGGGCAGCCGGGGATGTATGCGGACACCGGCAAAATGGCGTCCACGCCCTCCATGACGTTGTAGCAGCCCTTGAAGACTCCGCCGGAGCAGGCGCAGGTCCCGACCGCCACAACGAACTTCGGCTCCGGCATCTGCTCGTAGATGCGCACGAGCCGGTCCTTCACCTGGCGCGTCACCGGTCCGGAGCAGACGAGAATATCCGCGTGGCGCGGCGTGGCCTTCAGTTGAATGCCGAACCGCTCCACGTCGTAACGCGGAGTCAGCGAGGCGATGATCTCAATGTCGCAGGCGTTGCAGGCCCCGGAATTGAAGTGGAGAATCCAAGGGGATTTGAGCCGCGCCCAGGTGACCACACGTGTAAGTACAGTCATGACATCACTTTCTGTACAGGATAGTCAGTCCCACCACAGCCCCAAGGACGTACAGGACCGCGATGACGAACGCCGCGGGCGTCTCCACAGGTACAGTGCAGACGATCAGCGCCACCACGTGCAGGATGGTGAAGAACAGCGCGAACGGAAGGAACTGGCCATAATTGGGACGGATCATGCGGCTGGGGCTTTCCTCGCCGCAGGCGTACGGTTTGACCATTCTGACCGCCACGCCATTCCTGCGGAACGCGAGGGCCGTCAAGGCGGATGAGAAGCCCAGACACACCAGGAGCAGGACCGCGAAGGCGATCGGCGGCATGAGGAGGGACAGATCAGTCATCGTTCTTCCTCCTTGCCCGAGCCGAACGACGACGCGTCAACCGAGTCGCTGTGCTTGAAAAGGCACAGGACGATGCCGACGCCGGCCACCACAACGACCACCTCGACGACGATCAACGTGATCGCCAGCGCCTGAGCCAGCGCGCTCCGGCCCGTGAAGTAACCCGCGGCAATGATGGCCAGGGTGGACGCCTTAGTCAACACTTCCAGCCCGATCAGCGTGCGGATCAGGTTCTTGGTGGTGATCAGGCTGAAGAAGCCGATGACCAGCATCAGGAGCGTCGCAATGCCCATCGCCAGGAGGAGGGATTGACTATTCACGGTCCGGCTCCACAACCAGAACCACGACGGCAAAGACGCCGCCGAGCAGGATGACGATCTGTCCGAACAGGTCCATGTGGCGCGCAATCCAGAGCACCTCTCCAACCCCCATCGTGTTTCCCGCTCCCGGCGCGACCAATCCAAGCGGAACGTGCGCCTGGCTGAGCGCGATGCCGAGAACGATCACGATCACCGGCAGGTACCAGAACCGGCGCAGTTTCTCCTTGCGGCGTTCTACAAGCGCTTCCTGGGTGAGCCGCCGAGTCAACCCAATCGTGGTGATGAAGATGGCCGGGATCAAACCGGCGCACACTGAAAGCTCGAACACGGCCGCCAGCGGCGAATTGAGCCGGAACATCAGCGCCGTCAGCAGCGCGCTGGTGACGGCCAGGCCGATCACGGCGCGCAGCAGCCGCGCGGCCATCACCGTTAGCAACGCAGCCAGGACCATCAGGACGGTCAGGGCAATGTCAATAGTCATACTGTTCCCCGCACACTTTTCCCATCACAAGCCCCCGCCGGGCAGCCATTGGAAGAACCAGAACACCCACGGAAAAGCCAGCCCCGCGCCCACGGTGATGGCCGCGAGGACCACCGAAGCGATCACCAGCACCGGCGACGCTTCCCTGACGCGCGCCCACTCCTCCGGAACCGTTCCGAAGAAGACCTTCCGCTGCATGGTCAGGAGGTACGCCAGCGTCAGGACACTCAGCAGGATCGCCGCCACCGCGTAGCCGTAATAGTGCGCCTGCCAGAGGGCTACGACGATCAGCAGCTTGCTCCAGAAGCCCGCCAGGGGAGGAATTCCGGCGGTCGAGAGCGCCGCTACAACCGACGTGGCGCCGGTGCACGGCATCCGCGACCCCAGTCCGCCCAACCGGCGCATGTCGGTCGTTCCGGTTCGCTGCTCGACCGCCGCCGAATTGACGAAGAGCAGCGACTTGAAGGTGGCGTGGTTGAAGACGTGGAACAGCGCCCCGAGAAGCCCCAGCGGCGTCCCGCAGCCCAGCCCCAGCACGATGTACCCCATCTGGCTAACGCTGGAATAGGCCAGCAGGCGTTTCAGGTCGCTCTGGGCCAGCGCCGCCAGCGCGCCCACGATGATCGTGAGCACCCCCACCGCCAGCAGCACATGGTTCAGCGGCGGGTAGCCGCTGAAAACGCCCGCGACCACCCGGATCAGCGCGTAGATGCCGGAGGCCTTCGTGGCGATCCCCGCCAGCAGGACCGACACGGCGGCGGGCGCCGCGCCATAGGCATCCGCCACCCATCCGTGGAACGGGACCAGCCCCGCCTTGATGAACAGCCCGCAGATGAACGCGCCCATCGCAACGCGCGCGATGACGTTCCCGCTCGGAGCCACAAGCGCCGCCCGCACCGACTCGAAAGACGTGTCGCCCATAACGAGCAGGAGCAACGCGATGGACGTCACCAGCAGCACCGTCGCCACGGCCGAGAGAATGATGTATTTGAACGCCCCTTCGAGCGCCGGCTTGTCCCGATTGAGCGCGATCAGTATGAACGAGGCCACCGAGGTGATTTCCATGAACACGTAAAGCGAGAACAGGTCGGTCAGCAGCACGGTCCCATTCATGCCGATCATGGCGATCAGGAGCACGTTGACGAAATGGAACCGTTTCTTCTCGTCGGTCAGCGTGGATTGCCCCACCAGAAGCGCCGCAAGCAGGACGATGCCGGTCGAAAGCAGAAACACCAGACTCAGGTTGTCGGCCTTGAGGCCGAACGTGAAGAACGTCTCCAGCGGGTTGGCCCCGCTGCACAACGCGGCGGGGCGAACGACCACGAGGCCGATCTGGAGAATGGCCAGCACAACGGCGAATTCCCAGGCCAGCGCTCGCAGCCCTCTCTTGAACGGCAGGTTAAGAATGAGGATGCCTGCCAGCGGGACCAATAGAAGCAAAGTGAGCACGCGGAACTCCTGTTCTCTATGTCGCTCTTACGAGGAAGAACACGACCGCCGCCGCGCCAAGAAGCGACCACACCAGGTACAGCGCGTAGCTGCCCGTGTGCGCCTTCTCGACCGCCACAGACAACGCGCCGGTCAGGCGCGTCGTGAACGTGTCATAGATCCAATTGATGCCGCGGTCCAGCCGCAGGACTGATGCGGAGACAACGCCGGCCACCTTGAGGCCGATCTCGTACGGGTCGAACTTCTTCCTCTCCGCCATGTCGTAAATGCCGCGCAGGCCCGGAGAGTGATGGATGTGATCCGCCGCCTTCAGGCCGCTCCCGGACATCTTGACCCCCATGAGGTGATTCAACAGCGCCCCGCCCAGCGACACGAAGGTCAGCACGACCAGGAACGCCTTGGTCGGCAGGCCGGCGAAGTTCTCGCCCGCCAGCCGCGCCTCGCCCAGGATCGGTTGAATGAGGTGGTTGAGCGGCAAGGCGTTCCACACGCCGAAGAGCACGCAGAAGGCGGCGATCACGATCATGGGCGCCAGCATGGAGGGCGGCGCCTCGCGGATCGCGTCGTTCGCGGGGTCGCGCTTTCCGAGGAACGCGGCATGCCCCAACTTGAGGAAAGACGCGGCGGTGAAGAACGAGCCGAGGATCGCCGCCAGGTAGAAAATCACGTGCCGGTTCAATGCCGCGTCGTAAACGAGTTCCTTCGAGAAGAACCCGTTGAACGGCGGGACGCCGGAGATGGAGGCGGCGGCGATGATGAAGCAGCCGAACGTCACCGGCATCCGGGCGGCCAGGCCGCCGAGCTTCTCCAGATTCGTCGTGCCGGCCTGCTTCTCGACCGCGCCGCCGGTGAGGAACAGGCAACTCTTATACATCGCGTGATTCACCATGTGGAACAGGCCGCCGACAATCCCCACCGGGAGCGCCGTGCCGATGCCCAGGATCATGTACCCCACCTGGCTGATCGCGTGGTAGGACAACAGCCGCTTGTACTCCTTCTGGACCAACGCCATCATCACGGCCAGGAGAATGGTGACGGCGCCGACGATCATCAGGAACATGCTCACCCAGGACTCGGGCGTCAGCGCGTACATGTCCAGCGTAATCCTCGCCAGGAAATAGATGCCGAGAAGTTTTTCCATGCTGGCCGGGAGGATGGCCATGAACGGCAGCGGCGCGTCCTTCGCGGCGTCGGGGATCCAACTGTGGAACGGCATCGCGCCCGCCTTCGACATGGCGCCGACGAGCAGAAAGATCATCGCCACTCCGCCCAGCCCGCTCACCGGCAGGTGAATCTCGGAGATGGTCAACGTGCCGGCCAGCCAGCCGGTCAGCGCGATCCCGAACATCATGCACAGGTCGGTGACCCCGACAAGCAGGAACGCCTTCGTCGCCGTCTTGAAGGCCTCCTTCGAGCCGATGGCGATCATGCCGAACAGCGTCAGCAGGAGCCCTTCCCAGAAGAAGAGCAGCAGTACGAGGTTGTTCGACAACACCGCGCCGTTCACCATGGCCACCGAGAAAAGCAAGTAGCCATAGAACTGGTTCGGCGAGTTCCGGCCTCGCATGAACCTGACGGAGTAGACCGACACAAAAACGCCGAAGCATGCCACGGCGAGCAGAATGAAGCTGCTGAACTGGTACAGCCGTAGCGAGAAATCCAGTCCCATCCCGCACCAGGGCAGCGAGCAGGTCAGGTTTCCGTTGAAGAACCGGATGGCCAGCCCCAGGTTCGCCAGGACCGCCGCGAGCGCGATCCCTTCCCGCGCGGGGTCTGACAACCGCCGGAAGGCCAATATCAGCAGGCCCGCCAGAAGCGGCAGAAGAATGGGCAGCAGAAGAACCAGGTCGTTCATTTCAGGACCCCCACCATCTGCCGGGCCGCCGCCAAGGCAAATTCAGCGCAAGGACGGATGAAGATGCCGCCGGCGAGCGAAAGGAACGCAAGGAACGCCACGCAGGCGACCATGACGCGCGAGCCTTCCGCGACCGGGGCCCTCTTTGCCTCACCGAGGAAGACCATATTGAACACGCGGAAGAGGTACAGCAGGGTCAGGAAGGCCACCGCCACGAACGTGAGGGCCAGCCACGTCTGCCCGCCTTGGATGGCGCCGCTGATCACCAGGTATTTGCTGAAGAAGCCGCCGAACGGCGGGACGCCCATGATCGAGAACGCGCAGAAGAGGAAGGAAATGGCGGTGACCGGCATGGTCCGGATCAACCCGCCAAGTTGTCGGATGTCCTTGGTTCCGGTGTTCTGCTCCACGATCCCCGCGCAAAGGAAGAGGCCCCCCTTGGCCAGGCCGTGCATGAGGATGAACAACAGCGCGCCGGCGATGCCGATCTCGTTGTTCACCGCGAACCCGAGGAAGATGAACGCGATCTGGCTGACGGTGCTGTACGCGATGAGCCGCTTGAGGTCCGTTTCGAGGAGCGCCGCGCCGGCGGCCACCAGCGCGCTCAGGGCGGCGATGACGAGGACGGCCGTGTGCCAGGAATCGCTGAGGGGGAACGTCACGATGAACAGTCGCGCAAAGACATAAACGCCGATCTTGACCAGAACGGCGGCGTGCAGCAGCGCCGTGACCGGCGAGGGGGCCACGCCCGCATCGGGGAGCCACGTGTGAAACGGCAGTGTTGCCGACTTGGCGAGGATGCCGCAGAGGATGAGCGCCACGGCGAACGCGGGCAGCGGATGGCCCTGCAGGCTGTCCTTGACGACGTCGAGGTCGAAGGACCCCGTCTGCGCGTAGATGCTGACGAAGCCGAGCAGCATCGCCACTGCGCCGAACCCCGTCATAAGAAACGCCTTGTCGGCGCGCAGCACGTGCTGCTTTTCTCGGAAGAAGCCGATCAGTCGCCAGCTCGCAATCGCCGTGATTTCCCAGAAGACATACAGGAGCAGCAGATTGGCCGAGAACACCAGCCCCATCATGCCGCCCAGAAAGAGGACGACCATCAGGTAATACTCGTTCTGGTGGGAGTAATGCGAGATGTAGTCAAGTGAGTAGAGCAGGACGACCGCGCTCACCAGCGAGGCTACGCAGGCCATGAACACCGCCAACCCGTCGGCCTGGAAGGCCGCCTGAACGCCCCACTGCGGCCAATGCCCGACGGCGACGATCCTGCCGGCCATCGCCTCAGGAACCATTGCTAACGAACAGACCATCGCCACACATACCAGAGCGACAGCAAGGCCGTTCCGCAGTCGGACGGATCCCGCCATCAGAGGCAGCAGGAATGCGCCCAGCGTGGGCGCCAGGATAGCCGTCAGCAACAATGTTTCATTCGACATAGGCGACTGCCTGCAAAACGCAATGCGGTTCCGTAGGAGACTCAAGCTTCACAGTGCGGCGTCCGCGTCAGAAATTCGCTGCGGGCAAGGCGGTGTGTGAGAGGAGCGGTGCTGGCCGGAATATCTGAGGCAGGCTGGAGTGGCCGGACTATGCGACGCTGGCGGCCAGTTCAAGTGTCACCGCTTCCCCGTGATCGGGGAGCGGCGGGGATCGCGCTGAACAAACGCCGAAGGAACGCTGGCCCAGCAGCGGCAATGGAACGTCGGGACAACCGATAGAAAGCTGTTCCTGGCGAGTACCCGCTGGGACCGACAGAACGGCGGCAGCATGGAGAGGTCTTTGCTCATCCAGGCAAGCGCCGGGATAATCGGCGCTCATTCGTTGAAATGCCGGGCAATTTTCGTCGCTGCTAAGAAGCGGGGGCCGCTGGCAGGGTACCTGACTCGAGACGGCCGCGTTGCCCAAGTTCCTTGGCCGAGTCGACGCTGCATCGTTGCCCCCTGCAACCGGGAACATGCTGGCCGCAGACAAGACAGCCAAGCCAAGTACCAAGTGCATCGGGCGCAAGCTGTTATGGACATCCGTCAACAAGCGGAATGCTCTTCGCGTGTTATACATTCCGTCGATAATACCATTGTGCAGCGCGCATGGCAACTCATGATTGGTGAGAAGCAGCTGCGTTGTGGCAACACGTATGGGCGCGGTTTCTTGCTCCCCCACAACGGATCGCAGTTTCAAGAGGATAGCACTACTACTTCGGTGAACTCCACCGCCGCGGGCCGCCCAACCGCTGCTCTCCGGGCGGAACGCGGTTTCAGCCGCTGACGTCCGGGGGCAACCTCCGGCAAGGCGCTGAGAATGGCTGGCGCGGTTGGACAATCATGGCTGAAGCGTCTGGGCCAGGTCGTCGAATTTGGGATTGGCGGCGCGGATGAGTTCCAATTTCTCGGTTAAAGTGCAGCGGTTGAGATGCTCCTCGCGCGCCGTGGCGACGGTGGAATTGCGGAAAGATTCCAAGAGCAGCAGGCGGTCGAGCTGATGCTTGTGGGTGCAATCCGGTGCGACCGTCAGTTGGTGCTGTTGCAGGTGTCGGGCGATGTGACGGGTGACGCCGGCGCTCAACCGGCCCGAACGATTGGAGAGGACGTAGACGTAGAACATTGTGTCCTTTCCGCCGCAAGGCCAAAGCACTCAGGGCCGCCGCGTCACTACGGACCCAGGCACGATTTAAGTGCGAATGCCCGAGGCGTTCCCCGCACAAACATCGTCAACGTGGTTCGCGCGCCCAATGACCCCTCCGCCCGATTACATCTACGCCAGCTGCGGCACGCCCTGACGAAGAAACATGCCGCGGCAACTGGCGGCTTTTCCGCGCTTCGAGTCCTTACACGCCGCAAGCGGCCCCTTGCAGGTGTCGCAAAGGATGCGCCCGCACTTGTTGCACTTTCTCACATACCCCTGCGTCTTCGTGGCGCTGCATTCGCTGCACGTGAACATGGCCATGGTCTTCCCTTTCGTGCTTTGACACGTTTCATGCGTCTGACAGACGCGGACCGAGCGGACAACTGGAGGTGAGAATCTATTGCTGCCGGTGGGGAAAAAGAGGCAGGCCGCGCCCGTGTGCGCGAACATCTGCAACTATCTCGGCGCCGGTTCTGCGCAGACTTGCGCGTCACCGCTCCTTCGAACACTTCGTACGCCTAGCAAGAGTCACTATACGCCTATTCTTGTCGGATGTCCATCCCCTTTGTTGCATGGATACTGCAAAGTTTCAGCTCCATGTCTCTGGCTGCCGCAGCGCCGACAGGCTCCGTTTGCGGGAGACTGGTTTACGACGCCGCTCCGGCCCGGTAAAATGCGACGCGGTGAGTTCGATCCTGTGGTAAGTGGTAAGCTGCCGAACTTCCGCGAGTGCCGACAGCTATCCATCAATGCCAGAACAACGCAACCTTTTTGGAAGGTATTCCATGCGACTGTACTTAATCAACCCATCCAATCCGCTGGTCAGCATCGTCCATGTCAAGGAGAGCCGCTGGAACCGATACCGCGTGTGGAAGCCGTTGAGCCTCTTGACCATCGCCAGCCTGACCCCACCGGAGTGGGAGGTCATGATCCTCGACGAGAACCTTGGCGTGCCTGACTACGAGGCGATGCCTCGGCCGGACCTCGTGGGCATTACGGCGTTCACCTCTCAGGCCCCCCGCGCTTACGAAGTGGCCTCCTATTACCGGCGGGTGGGCGTGCCGGTCGTTATGGGCGGCATTCACGCCACGATGTGTCTCGATGAAACGCTGGAGCGCGTGGACTCGGTGGTTACGGGCGAAGCGGAAGGAGTGTGGGGACAGGTGCTGGAGGATGTCAGGCACGGCGCCCTCAAGCGCCGGTACGACGGCGGCCTGGCCGACATTGCCAAAGTTCCGGCCGCGAGGCACGAGCTTCTGGATGGGCGGTATGCGCTCGGCGTGATCCAGACGACTCGCGGCTGCCCTCTTAACTGCAACTTCTGCAGTGTCTCGGCGTTCAATGGGACCCATTACCGCCAGCGCCCCGTCGGCGATGTCGTCCGCGAGTTCCAGATGATCCGGGAGAAACGCGTGCTGGTGGTGGACGACAACCTCATCGGCATCAGCGCGAATCACATCGCCCGGGCCAAGGAGCTGTTTCGCGCCATGATTCAAGCGGACCTGCGCAAGGAATGGATTGCGCAGGCGACGATCAATTTCGCCGACGACGAGGAGTTGCTGGCCCTGGCCGCGAAAGCGGGATGCAGGGGCGTGTTCATCGGCTTCGAGACGTTGTCGCCGGAAGGGCTGCGGGAACTCGGCAAGAAGTTCAATCTGCTGCGTGACCGCGACTTTCCCGCCTCGGTGCGGCGCATTCAGCGGCACAAGATACAGGTCGTGGGGTCCTTTATCCTTGGCTTGGACGTGGACAAACCGGGCATCGGCAAACGCATCGCCGAGGTGGCCGGCCAGTACGGAGTGGACAACCTCAATGTCCTGTTTCTGACGCCCCTGCCCGGCACTCGTTTGTGGGACAAAATGATGGCCGAAGGCCGCATTGCCCTCAATACCTTCCCACACGATTGGCAATACTACACATTGACCTTTCCTATGGCCCATTACGCGCAGTTGTCGCTGGACGAGAGCATTGAGGAGATGGTTGGCTGCAATCAGCGTTTCTATTCCGTGGGCAACATCATGAGCAGAATATGGGGCAACCTGTGGCGATGGCGTAGGCCATTCATCACCGTCATAGCCAACTTCTCGTATAGAAGCAACCTACGGCTGGACTGCAAGGCATACGCCGACTTCCGCCGCGAGCATGCCCACCGGTACGATCCGGTGAAGGCCGGCCTTCCGCCTGAGCATTAGGATTTGCCGCGGCGTTCGGCCATACTATTGGATTACAAGACCATTACGGGCCGTCCCTGATGCCCCGGGATCAGCGCTCCCGCGTGGTGAATTGGCCGGCCGTGATGCCCGCTACCTTCTTGAAGACCCGCATGAAGTGGAATACGTCACGAAATCCCGCGTGGGCGGCCGCCGTCTTGATGGCCGCCCCCTCCGCAAGCAACTCCTTCGCGCGCACCACCCGTTGTGCCGTGACAAATTGAAGCGGCCCCACTCCCGTGTAGCTCTTGAACAGCCGACGGAAATGCGTGGAACTCAGGTGGTATCGGGCGGCTGTCATTGGAAGCGAGAACGGTTCAGCGGAACGCTCGACCAGAAATTGCACTGCGTCGTTGATTCGCGCATCGGTTTGCGGACGTCCGCGAACGGAAGCCTGGTAGAGCAAGTGAATCATGTTCATCACGACAATCTTTCGCCGAAGGATCGCGTCGCGCCCCTCCAACTCCAGAATCAGTTTCAGTTCGGCATGGGCTTGTCGGACAGCGTGCAGGCGGTCCGCAACGATCGGATGCTTCGGATGCAGATAACCACACTCCTCCAGGCGCGCGGCTTCGGCTCCGTTCCATAGTATCCACAGCGTCCTCCAGCTTGCGTCTGCGGCGTAGTGCGCAGGTTCATCGGGGAAGAGGAGCATGACGTCATTCGCCGCGACGGGAAGCCGCCCCGTGGTGCTCGACGCGAACCAGCCGCTGCCGCTCACGATGAACACCGCGGCGTACTGGCCAAGGATGCGCAAGGGAACCATGCGGCGCTCGTCCGTTGCCTCCCCAATCCGGTCCACCCAAAGGCCCACATTCCGCTCCAGATCCGATGGCGCGCGGAATCGCTGCTCGCGGAATACAGGCCCTCCTCTCGTGGTCGCTTTAGCCATAACCGTGGACTTTTTGTGCATTGGCCCAACTATTCATGAAAAGTATAATCCCTGTAATTGCCCTGTCATTAAGCGCGCATAGGTGAGGATACAGGAGCGACGTTTCGGTGTCAACGGATGGAGTAAATGTGCATACCAGGATGACCGAACGCCAGCGTTATCTGGCCACGCTGCTTTTTGGCAAGCCCGACCGTATTCCGCTGACCCCCGGCGCGGGACGCCAGTCCACGCGCGAAGCCTGGCATCGTCAAGGCTTGCCTCGCGACGTCACGGATATTCCGCAGTATGCCTATCGCCAGGCCGGCGGCACGCTCGATTGGCCTGCGGGCGGCCCGGGGTACGCCGTCACCGAGCGCATGATCCCTCAATTTGAGGAGAAGGTCATTCAGCGCAAAGAGCAATCCCAGATCGTTCAGGACTGGAAGGGAAACATCTGCGAGATCGGCAATGAGTTCACCACCGAGCATCTTCGCAATGCGATTGACTTCGTCACGCGCCGCTGGATCAAGTGCCCCGTCGAGAACGCCGCGGACTGGGCGGAGATGAAGCGCCGCTACGAGCCCAACGCGCCGGAGCGCCTTCCGACGGACGCGGCCACGCTAGGTCCCTCCCTGGCGAAACGCGACTACCCCATCAGCCTCCACTTTTCAGGCCCCTTCTGGCAGTTGCGGGAGTGGTGCGGCTTCGAGCCCCTCTGCGTGATGCTCTATGACAACCGGCCGCTCGTCCAGGAGATGCTGAAGTTCTGGGAGGAGTACATCGCGCGACTGCTGGAGCGCGCCTTCACCCATTTCCTCCCCGATGAGGTGCATTTCTCCGAAGACATGGCGTACAAGAGCTTCTCGATGATTTCGCCCGCGATGGCGCGCGAACTGCTCCTTCCAATCTACAAGCGCTGGGGCGGAGTCATTCGCGAGGCCGGCGTGCCCATCTTCGGGATGGATTCCGACGGCTACATCGGCGAGCTGATCCCGATTTGGATCGAGGCCGGCATCAACGTGTGCGACCCGATCGAGGTGGCGGCCGGCAACGACATCGTTTCCTTCCGCAAGGAGTTCGGCAAGAGCATGGCCTACCGGGGCGGCGTGGACAAACGGGCCATCGCCAAGGGGGGCGCGGCCATTGAGCATGAAATTCGACGTCTGGAGCCGGTCGTCCAGAGCGGCGGATTCATCCCCGCCTGTGACCATGGCGTGCCGCCTGACGTCTCGTGGCCGAACTACGTCTATTACACGAGTCTGTTGGCGAAAGTGACGGGGTGGATGTGAGAACGTAATTGGGCAAGGAAAGCATTGGAGGGATCTGCCATGAACCCACGCGAACGGATACTCACGACACTAAGGCGCCAACAGCCGGACCGAATGCCTTGGACGCTGAAAATGACTGACCCGGTCATCGAACATTTCCGGAAGACGACCGGTTCGTGCGCCCCCGCGGACTATTACGATTTCGACTGCCGAGACGTGGGCATGAGCGAGTCTTCAAGGGCAACCGACTTCCAGCCCTATTACCGCGACCGCGTCTTCTCCGGCCCGGTCAGCTTCAACCCGGACTGGGGTTACGCACAAGTGGCGATGGCCGCGGAAGTGCCCTTCCATCACTGGGAGAGCCCTTTTGCCGGACGCGAGTTCACCGTTGCGGATGCCCTCTCCTACCCGATTTCGGACCTGAGCGACCCGGCGCGCTACACCGACGTCCAGCGCCAGAACGATCAATGGCACGCCAAGGGGTATGCCACCTCGTCCGTCTATGGTTTCAGCACGTTTGACCTGTCTTGGCTGGTTCGCGGGTACCAGGAATTCCTGATGGACATGGCGATGGAGACGGAGGCCTCGCAAGTCCTGATGGATCGCGTGTCCGACGCGGTGGCGGCGCATGTGCAGAACATGGCCGCGCGCGGGACCGATATCGTCGGGGTGGGCGAGGACGTGGGCAATCAACTGGCGCTCATGATGAACCCGCGCGTCTGGCGCAGTCAGATCAAGCCTCGATTCGCCAAGATCATCCGCGCTGCAAAGGCCGCCAGGCCCGACGTACTTTTCTTCTACCACAGCGATGGCCAGATACAGGAGGTCATCCCCGACTTGATCGAGATCGGCGTGGACATCCTCAATCCGATCCAGCCGGAATGCATGGATCCGGTCGCGATCAAGGGGCGATACGGCGACCGGCTGGCACTCTGGGGCGCGGTCGGGACGCAGACGACCATGCCGCACGAGACGCCCCAACAGGTGCGCGATTGCGTACGCCATCTGTTTGAGACGGTTGGCAAGGGGGGCGGGTTCCTCTGTGCGCCAAGCCACACGCTTGAGCCGGAAGTCCCGTGGGAGAACGTCGAGGCGTTTGTGGCGGCGTGTCGCGACTGTGCCTACTGAGTGATCGTTGTTACCCACTGGCGGAGGTTCGCCACTGTCCGGTGGGCCGTTGCGAGCCCCCAACCTCGGCTTCTCCGTGTCAGAACAGCGGTTCCAGCCTTCGGTACAACTCTTGTATTTCCGGCGCGAGTTCAGCAGGACAACGGCCAAACGGCCTGGTTCAGCCCAATCTTAGCGGAAGGATGATTAGGACTGGGCGTCACATTTCGTCCATGGAAGAGGAGTGCCGACGAACGGAAAGTGGTATACAATACCATGATGTTTGATCCATACCTCGCGCCGTGAAGTCCGCTAGTTGGTTTGATGACAATGTGGAGACACTCTGAACTCCTAATCTGAGAGGGCTGAGTATGGTCTGGCGCATTAGATCTTCACGTTCTTCTGCCCAATGGCTGGACCACAAGGCGGGTGATTGCGGGCGGAGCAGCGACTCGCTGCCGGCGTGTAGCAGTCCGGAAGAGCCGCTACGTGGATTTTTCGGTAAGATGGATAGCTGCGGCGCGGTCGTTATCGAATACGGACGTCAATAGAGAGAAAGGCGAAGAGTCATGGCGAGTTCAAACAGACGCAAAGCGCATCTGAATGTTGACCTGCGTGGACTGGCCGCCGTGGTGACCGGTGGCGGCACCGGTATCGGGCGCGCCATCTCCATAGGTCTCGCGCGCTGCGGCGCGGCGGTCGTGGTCAACTACAGCAGAAGCGAGAAGGACGCAGAGAGCACGGTGCGAGAGATCCGGAAGGCCGGAGGCAAGGCCGTTGCCGTCAAGGCGGACGTGACCGACGAACGGCAGGTTGAGCAGTTGATGGCGACAGCGAAGCGGGCCTGCGGCAGCGCTGATATTCTGGTCGCCAATGCAGGGGGTGTGGTTGGGACGGGACTGACCCCCGACTTGACCGAGGCGCAGTGGAATGAAGGGCTCGACCTCAACTGCAAGAGCGTCTTCTTCTGCGTCAAGCACGCCATGAAATACCTCCCCCCCCGCCGGGGACGGATCATCATCACCAGTTCCATCAGCGCCCGGAGCGGCGCCGCGCCCGGCGCGCTGACCTACGTCGCGGCAAAAGGCGGCATCAACAACATGGTCCGCTGCTGGGCAAAGGAACTCGGCCCGATCGGCATTACCGTCAATGCCATCGCACCCGGCGTCATCTGGACGCGCATTCACCAGAAGGGCACGTCGCCGAAAAAGCTGCGGCAACTCATCGCGCGCATCCCTCTGGGCCGGGTGGGTCAGCCGGACGACTGTGTAGGCCCCGTACTGCTTCTCGCCTCCGAAGAGGGAAGCTACATCACGGGACAGATCATCGAGATCAATGGCGGCATGCAGATGCCGTAACGGCTTGCCAAAGGAAAACGCTCTGCGGGAATCATCATATTGAGAGGAGCGACTGCGATGCGGACGCCGGGAAAAGGGGAATGGTACCGTGGCGCACGGTTCGGGATGTTCATTCATTGGGGAATCTATTCCCTCCTGGGCCGCGGCGAGCAGGTGCTCTGGCGGGAGCATTTAGCGCCGTCGCGGTATCGGCGGCTGGCCGACCGCTTCGCGCCCAAGCGGTTCGACGCCAATGAATGGGCCGCCATCGCGAAGGACGCCGGCATGCGATACGCGGTGATGACCTCCAAACACCACGACGGCTTCTGCATGTTCGACACTGCGACGACGAATTACTCCTCCGTAAAGACGGCCGCCCGGAGGGATTTCATAGGTGAGTATGTGGAAGCGTTCCGGCGGGCCGGCCTGCGCGTGGGGATCTATTGTTCCATGGCGGATTGGGGATACCCCGCCTATTTCTCCGGTCCGAAGCGCGACCCGGAAGGGTTCAAGACATTCATTCGGATGTTCCACGAGCAGGTGCGCGAGTTGTGCACCCAGTACGGCAAGATAGACATCCTCTGGTTCGATGGGGACTGGCCGCACTCCACGGAGGAGTGGCAGTCCTTGAAGCTTGAGCGCATGATCCGGTCATTGCAGCCGGGCATCCTCATCAACAATCGGCTCTTCAAGCGCGCGCCCGGCACGGGGGATTTTGACACGCCGGAGCAATCCATCGAACGCTCCGGCCGGCCCTGGGAAGCGTGCCTGACCAGCACCCATCGCTGGTGGGGATGGCACCCCGGCGACGATCTCTGGAAGTCGCCGCGCGAGATTGTCCTGGACCTCTGCCAGATTGCCGAGGGGGCGGGGAACTTTCTGCTCAACGTCGGCCCCCAGCCGGACGGCAGGATTCCGGCCCCCTTTGTCCGGCGGCTGCGCGAGGTGGGTCGGTGGACGCGGGCCAATCGCGAAGCCCTTTACGACACGGAGCCCGGCGTGTGCGAGACGACCTCTATTGGGTACATGACGACCAAGGGACAGTCGGCCTATCTGCTGGTCGCCTACTGGCCGGGCAAGGAACTGCACCTGTGCGGGCTTAGAACGCCCGTGCGGTCCGCCCGAATCCTCGGCCAGGAGCGGAAACTGGCCGTCGTGCGCGAAGGAGAGCACCTCTATGTGCGGGGCCTCCCGGCAAAGGCGCCCGACCGCTGCTGCACGGTGATCGAGCTGCGTCTCGATGGGAAAGCCCAGCCGTACGAGTGGGCGAAGCTGCGCTCATGGGAACAAGACATGCACGTGCTGGCGCGCTGGGCCGTTACGTAACCAGAAGGCGGTATCTTATGGAGAGGCTCAATACCTAGACAGCCCAACATCTTGTTCATCCGCATGGCCGCTGAAGGGGTCAGGTTCCCGAACGCCATCACACAGAACCCGATATGCACTCCCAGCCGCATCTGCTATTTCTCGGGCCTGTACCCGCACAATCATGGAATCTAAGGCGAGAATGCTGAACTACCTGTAAGGCGACCTCTTCCGTACGCGACCGGTCGCGCGCCAGCGGGTAGGACAGTCTGATCTCAACCTGCTGCGGGTCGTGCTTCTGGATGCGATACTCCATGGAGCCGCCCATCCTCCGGATGAAACGCGTGGCGTTGCCCCCCGCGTAGATCTTAGCAGAACGGCCCCGGGGGTAAAAGGGCGGATTAAATGGGCATTGGGCAATTGCCAATGAACGACCTCTGCGGTGCTTGACCTGAACCGACGATAAGAATAGCATTTCTGTCGAGGCAGCGAAACAGGCTTTCAGAACAAGAGAGGCGAGAAGTCAAGATGGATTCCGCAGAACTGGAAGCCCGGATAAGGAGGGTTGAGCCATGACAGTTGAAGAACGGCTAGAGAAGGTGGAGGAGGAAATTGCTGCGCTGAAGAAGGAACGCCAGGAAGGCGGCACGATACGGGCGCGGGAATTCGTCCTAGTAGACGAGAACGGCGAGACCCGCGTCAGGCTGTTCGCGGACAAGGACGGGGCAGGGCTGGGGCTGTACGACGAGAAGGGCAAGCCCCGCGCCGGGCTGGGCGTGAGCAAGGACGGGTTAGGGCTGGACCTGTACGACGAGAACGGCAAGACCCGCGCCGAACTGAGCGTGATGAAGGACGGGCCAGGGCTGGCGCTGTTTGACGAGAACGGCAAACCCCGTGCCATGTTGGCTATGGTAAAAGGCGGGCCGGTGCTGGGCCTGCGCGATGAGAACGGCAAGCGCCGAGCCGTGCTAGCTGTGCTCAAGGAGAAGGACGGGGCGGGGATGGTCCTGTATGACGAGAACGGCGTGCGCCGCGCCGGTTTGGAGGTAGACAAGGACGGGCCGGGGCTTCACCTGTGGGATGAAGACGGCAAATTCCGCGCCAAGCTGGGCGTGAACAAGAACGGGCCGGGGCTGAGCCTGCGCGATGAGAACGGCAAGCGCCGCGCGGTGCTAGCTTTGGACACGGACGGATCGAGGTTGGTCCTGTGTGACGAGAATGAGAAGCCCCGCATCGGGCTGGACGTGGTCAAGGACGGGCCGAAGATAGACATGGACGATGAGAACGGCAAGACCATTTGGAACGCGCCGTGAGGTTGCAGACGGCGGTTCAAAAGTGCGGACAGGGTTGAGGGGCGATTCATCTTTGACATGACGCCGCTGACGGAACGGGAGTAGCTAGGGTTGCAGAGTCTTCTGCTCATGGCTATCCTCTTGGTAGTAGCGTGCCCCGAAGTTGGGAGGTCGATGAATGAGCGACATTCGCCGTCTCCTGCTTACTGAACGCTCTGACAAGTCCATTGAACGCAAATCGCCGATCATCAAATGGGAACTAGCTCTCTCCGATGAGCGCAAGTCCCCCCCCCTAGTCTCACCTTTCACGCCTGAAGGTGAAGGCCGTATAATTCTCATGGCACTCTGTCAGGACCGTTCCGAAATTGTCTTGCCTACTAGCGCTGTCGTGTACCGGACAACTCGACCGGCCGAGATTGAACTTGCCTCGCTCTTCGGGAAACCCTGCAAAGTGTCCGTAGCCTGTTATGAGCAAGACGTACTGACTTTCACCCAGACAATTGACCTCCACGATTTGGCCCTCACGCACGTTATCCCGCTCTTAGAAGAAGGGCGATGTATCCTTTGGGAGAGCATGGTAGACCGCATTCTACAATATCTTCAAAGCCACATCCGTAGTGGGGCGGACACGATGTACGTACACAATGAACTCCAAGGTATTGCAAGCGTATGTAGTTCTGCCATGAACATTTCGTGGGTGATCGGCAAAGGCGAATGGGCTAACGTCCCCGATGTCGGCGTATTCACCTGCCCGCAAGATGGCTTTCAGGAAAAATTGGAACAAGCGTGGAGAGAGTCGGATTTCAAGAGAGACATGTTGAATACGGCCTTGCGAATCGACTGGAGTAGAGAACGGGAAAATGCTATAGGCCCAAGCCGACTGCGAATGACGTGGGAACTTGACGAGAGCGTGTCAGACGAAAGCATTCTGCGAATCGCTACCTGGTTTGGCGATGTCTTCGGCGGAGTCTCACGCTACTACAAAGACTGCTATCAACCGGCGCATGTTCAAGAGATACCCGGTTGGAAGGACCTCACCAAGAAGCTTCATACGCAAGTCATGGGGGAGGAAAAGTTGGAAGGCGGCCCTGGAAGAGGAACATCATGGAAGTTGGTGGGCGAACTCAGAAAAGTGATTGAAGACAGAATGCAGTCGCTCGGATTTGGCCTAAATGACTTCGCAAGGAGGCGGCTGCCACCACACCTCATTGGCAAGTCACGCTACTCATTTGAGGAAATGGTTTTGGTCTACGAAAGCCTCGACAATTCTGGAACCCAAAGAGCCAGAGAGAACTGTCTCTGTGATGCATGGGGGATGACCTATGGCACGGATGCCCTCGTGCGACGTGTCTACGAATCCCTCGAGAAATACGCTGAGAGAATTCAGAGTTTCTTGCTGCCGACGGGGAAGTCAGCCTACTTCTTATGTATTGCAGCGATGCCGAACGTTGAGCGGGGCTGGAAGCGGCTCATCGTTTCGGTTCTGCGGGAGTGCTACGGCGACGTGGACACGGCTTGGTCTGAAGGGGTTCCGAAGGAGATTCGGAAAGCTGCCGCCGGTCTTTCTGAAGAGAAGAAAGGGAAACGCTCCAAGTGGGATTGCCTCTACTTCATCGACTTGAAGACCATCCTTGACAAGAACTGGAAGCTCTTCGAGCCGAGAATCGCCAGCCGAAATCGTTTCACGAAGAAGTACCTGATGGCTAGCTTCGAACGCCTTAACGATATCCGCAACGACTTGGCGCATCCGACTGAGGACCAGACCTTCGAGTATGCGGACGAGATTGACACCTTCCTGCGTGACATCAAGCAGTTGATGAACGAAGTGATGGGGAAACAGATCGACGAAGAACGGAAGGCAGGGATGCGTGATTTGGGGAATCATCCCTACTTCGGTGCTCCGCCCGCCTAAACGCCGACCCCCAGGTCGTTATGGCACCCTGACTTTAAGGTGCAAACCCCATCCTTTGCCGTCCATTGAGCGTTGTTCCTCATCTGTACACTTGGATAGCTCCGACTGAATAAAAATAGGGACAGTGGGGCTGTTGAAGAAGTGTAGGACAGGCGGTGGCAGTACTCTGCCACCTGCGCCCCCGCAGGTGCGCCGTGCGCACAGCGCTGTTCCTGCACAGGCGAGGGCGCCTGTGCCACACCGACTGTAACTAAACCGATTACCGATTCCTTTCGCTGCGCTTGACACGCGCGGCGCATAGGCCCTATCATTCCAATAACATTGGAGAGCCTATGATTCTGCTCATAGACAACTACGACTCGTTCACGTACAACCTCGTCCAGCGCCTCGGGGAGCTGGGGGCGACGCTGGAGGTGTATCGCAACGACAAGACGACCGTCGCCGAGATCGAGCGGCGGCGCCCCACGCACATCATCATCAGCCCGGGCCCCTGCACGCCCAACGAGGCGGGGATATCGAATGAGGTCATCCGCCATTTCGCCGGGAAGGTCCCGATCCTGGGGGTCTGCCTGGGTCACCAGTGCATCGGGCAGGTCTTCGGCGCAACGGTGGCCCGCGCCCCCCGTCTCATGCATGGAAAGACCTCGCTCATCTCCCATGACGGCCGGACGATCTACCGCAACCTCCCCAACCCCTTCGTCGCCACGCGGTACCACTCCCTGTGCGTCCTCGAATCCACCGTGCCGCCGGAGTTCGAGATCACGGCGCGCGCGGGAAGTGACGAGGTCATGGGAATCCGCCATCGAAAATGGGCGGTCGAAGGGGTCCAGTTCCACCCCGAGTCGTTCCTCACGACCGAAGGGCCAAAGCTGCTGCACAACTTCCTGGAGATTTCCGAGCCGGTCCGCGCGGACATTCAGAACCGGGGTGGCGACACGCGATGAAATACCTGATATTGCTCGCAGCCGGGCTGGCCGATGAACCGGTGGAATCCCTGGGCGGCCAAACGCCACTGGAGGCGGCGCACACGCCGACCCTGGACGCTATGGCGCGCGGAGGAAAGACCGGCGCGGTGAAGATGATCCCGGAAGATCTCCCCGCGTCGGAAGAGGTCGCGCTGTTGGCGGCCCTCGGATACAACCCGCACAAGTGTTTCACCGGCGAGGGCGGCCTGGCGCTGGGCGACGCCCCCTTCACCCAGAAGGAAGGCCGCGCCGCCTACCGCTTCAACATGGTGACCGCCCCCGATGGCGTCCTGCAGGACCACGCGGCGGGGCAGATAACCCCGCGCGAGGCGGAATCGCTGCTGGCGACGCTTGCCGGCGCGCTCGGCCGGCCGGATGCGCAGTTTCACGTCGGGCGCGGCTTCAGCGGCGCCGCCGCCCTGCCGCAGAGCGATGGCGCCGTCCTCTGCGCTCCTCCCGAGGCGCTCATCGGGCAGCCGCTGGAGAAACATCTTCCCCACGGCGGGGACTGCACGCTCGCCAGGCGCATCGTCGAGCTTTCCCGCGAGCTTTTCGCCGAACATGAAGTGAACCGCGTCCGCGCTGACCTTGGCGAAAATCCGGCCGATGCCCTCTGGCCCTGGGGACCGGGCTGGACCCCCGTGCTTGAGCCGTTCAAGCAACGCACCGGTTTTCGCGGCGCCATGGTTGCCGCAGCCGAATCGGCCCGAGGCCTGGGCAAACTCATCGGCCTGCACACGCCCGTCATCACGGGGGCGACCGGCGGGTATCGCACCGATTACATGGCCAAGGCGCAGGCCGCGCTGAAGCTGATCCATGATTTCGACCTCGTCGTACTTCACGTCGCCGCGCCCGCCGAAGCGAGCCTCGAAGGAAGCGTTCAGCGAAAAATCGCTGCCATCCAGGAGTTGGATGCCATGGTCGCCCCGCTGGCCGATTTCGTGCGCGGGCGCGACGACGCGCGCATGATGCTGATATCCACCCACATGGCCTCTGTCACCCGCCGCCTGCGGCTGCGAACCGCGGTCCCTTGCGTCCTTTTCGGGGCCGGTTTTGAGCCTCTGCGCCAAGCCCCCTTCTCGGAGGCCGCCGCCTGTTCCGGCGAGTTGGAGGCGAAGCAGGGCGAGACGCTGCTCCCCTATTTCTTGCGGCCTTGAGCGGTCTCCGCGCCTCACAGCGCGCCTGTCATTGTTCACAATTTCACTTTCCGCGTTGCCGTCCGGCATCTTTCGACCTCCTGTCAGTGGCATGTTAGGGAAAACTGCCTATCGCCCTGAGCGCCACGCAAACGCCTGCCCTACGTAACTGCCGAATTGGCTGTGTGTTACAGCCGTCTATGAAAGATGCTCGCCTATCGGCCCAGAACCAGCTAACAGAAGCCTAATCTAGGGAATATCCCCCCGAATATTGTCTGATTGGACGATATTGAACGGTTCTCCACAACTTATCCACAACGCGGATTCGACCGGCCGAAGGGGGAGCCCCCTGCCTTGGGACCTCGGCCACCGGCCTCACCTTGCGAAGGGTTAAACGAACCTTCGCAAGGTTTGTTCCTCCGTCCCTCATTCGTCCCGTGCTCCTGTCTCGTTCCACGCTTGGGTAATACTTCGTAATATTCTCTGGCGAAGAAGAAATGCTCAATTCCATTGGCATTTCTGCGCGCAAAAGAACTGTTGAAAAGCGGTTGACTGTCACGCGACCGCATGATACGATTTGCACCCGCGTCGAACGGGTCGGGCGTTTCCGTCCACCTGCTCCCAGTCGGCGCGCATCATGCGGACAAGAGAGACGCCTTTGGCCGTTGTGTGCCGTCATCCTGGAGCTTCGCATGCCCTCACTGAAGGCCGACGTCTGGCCGTCGGTTCTGGAACATATAGAGAAGCGCGTCGGCGAACAAAGGTTCAACCTTTGGTTCCGGAACATACGGCCGATCAAAATAGATAGCACGGACATCCTGCTGGGAGTCCCGAACCTCTTCGTCCGCGAATGGCTGGAGAGCCACTTTCAGGACGTGCTGTGCGCCGAGGTCGGCCGGCAGCTCGATGCGACCCCCACCGTTCATTTCGTCATTGACCCCCACCTCTTCCAGGAAACGCGCGCGGCCCAGATGACCGCCAGCGCGGAGATCGTTGAAGCGGCGGCCGCTGCCGGCAAGGAGAACGACGAGGGGAACACGCACATCCGCCCCGACTTCACCATGGAGCGCTTCGTGGTCGGGCCGGGCAATAAGCTGGCGCACGCCTGCGCGCTGGAAATCATCGAGTCCAGTTCCAATCGTCTCCACCCACTCTTCATCCACAGCGCTTCCGGGCTGGGCAAGACGCACCTGCTGCAGGCGATCCTGCACGAGCTCCGTCGGCGCGGGGACGGACGCACGGCGGAATACCTCTCCGCCGAGATGTTTACCAATCAGTTCCTCTACGCGATGCGCACCAACCGACTGGATTCCTTCCGGCATCGCTACCGCAACACGGACGTGCTCCTGATTGACGACGTTCACTTCATGAGCAACAAGACGGGCCTGCAGGAGGAGTTCCTTCACACCTACGATGCGATTGACGGCGCGCGCAAGCAACTGGTGCTGGCCAGCGACGTGCACCCAAAGATGCTCAAGAAAATCAAGCAGCATCTGCTGAACCGCTTCGCCAGCGGCATGATCGTGCGGATGACGCAGCCGGACTTCCCCACGCGCGTCACCATCCTGAAGGGGAAACTGCACCAGCAGAACCGGCGCGTCCCGGAGGAGGTGCTGCGGTACGTCGCCCGCGGGTTCGAGGGGAGCGTGCGCGAGCTGACAGGCGCGGTCACCATGATCCTGGCGTACGCCAGCCTCACCGGCGCGCAGATTGACGTGGCGATGGCGCGCCAAGCCCTCTCAAAGCTGGAGACGGGCAAGGCGGCCTGTTCGAGGGTGGAAGCGGTCGAAAAGGCGGTCGGTCAGGTGATGGGGGTCAAGCCGGAACAGATGCGCGGCAAGCGCCTCACGCGTTCGCTGCGCCAGGCCCGCCAGGTGGGGATGTTCCTGGCGCGGAAATGCACCACCCTCTCCTGCCGCGAGATCGCCCAGCATTTCGGCGTGGCCAATCACAGCAGCGTGGTCTTTGCCGTCAACCGCGTCGAGTCGCAGATGAAAATGAACTCGAAGCTCGCGGAGTCCGTGGCGGCGATGGTGCAGTTGATTGGGAAGTAGTCAGGCAACCGACCTTATTCGCCGCCGCCCCCATCGAATTCAAGACAACGAAACGAATCTATCCACCGATTACGCCGATAAGCCCCGATTGAAGAAAGTAATGACACGGCCGTTGACGTAATCGGTGATGATCTGCGAAATCGGTGGATAGCCGTTGTCTCCGCCGTCACCCGATCCGAATGCCCAGGTCTTTCAACTGCTTGGCATCCACCTCGCCGGGCGCGCCGGTCATGAGGCAGACGGCCTTCTGCGTCTTCGGGAAGGCGATCACTTCGCGGATGCTCTCGGCGCCGATCAGCAGCATCACCATGCGGTCCACCCCCAGCGCGATGCCGCCGTGCGGCGGCGCGCCGTACTTGAGCGCGTCGAGCAGGAAGCTGAACTTGCGCTGCGCCTCTTCGTCACTGATGTTGAGCAGCCGGAAAACGCGCGACTGCACCGCCGGGTCGTGGATACGGATGCTCCCGCCGCCGATTTCCACTCCGTTGAGCACCACGTCGTGCGCCTTGGCCTTGATCTCCCCCGGCTTGCTCTCAAGGATCGGCAGGTCCTCGTCGCGCGGCGAGGTGAACGGGTGGTGCCGGGCCACGAAAGTCTTGTCCGTCTCGCTCCATTCCAGCAAGGGGAAGTCGAGGACCCAGCAGAACTCGAAGGCGTCCTTCGGGACCAGGTTCAGACGGCGCGCGACTTCCTGGCGCAGTTCGCCGAGGGAGGCGTCGCACACCTTCTGGCTGCCGGCCACGAACAGGAGGAGGTCGCCGACCTTCGCGCCAAGCCGCTCGCGCATGGCGGACTGGATGGGCGGGGTCAGGAACTTGGCGACGGGACCGTTGAAGCCCCCCTCCTCGACCCGCAGCCAGACCAGCCCTTTCGCGCCGAAGCCGCCAACGTATTCGGTCAACTCGTCGAGCTGCTTGCGCGGGAACCCCGCTCCGCCGGGGACGCAGAAGCCGCGCACCTGGCCGCCGCTCTCGGCGACGGCGCGGAAGACTTTGAACTCGGACTCCTTGACGACGTCGGTGATCTCGCTGATCTCCAATCCATAGCGGAGGTCCGGCTTGTCGCAGCCGTACCGGGCCATCGCTTCGTCGTACGTGAAGCGGCGGAACGGCGCTTTGATCTCCCTCCCCAGCAACTCCTTCATCACGCGCACGAGGAGTTCCTCGATGAGTTCGATGATGTCGTTTTGGCTGACGAAGGACATCTCAATGTCCAATTGCGTGAACTCGGGCTGGCGGTCGGCGCGCAGGTCTTCGTCGCGGAAGCACTTGACGATCTGGACGTAGCGGTCGTACCCCGCGACCATGAGAATCTGCTTGAAAAGCTGCGGCGACTCGGCCAGCGCGTAGAAGGAGCCGATGCTCAGGCGGCTGGGGACGAGGAAGTTGCGCGCGCCGCCGGGGGTGTGGCGGATGAGCACGGGCGTCTCCACGTCCACAAAGTTCTTCTCGTCGAAGTACCGGCGCATCAAGTGGATCAGGTTGTGGCGGAAGATGAGGTTGCGCTGCATCTCCGGGCGGCGCAGGTCAATGTAACGGTACTTCAGGCGCACTTCCTGCGCGACCTCGTCCGCGGTGTCCAGTTCGAAGGGCGGCGTCTCGGCGCGGTTCAGGATGTCCAGGTCGGCGGCATGCAGCTCGATCTGGCCGGTGGGCAGCTTGGCGTTCTCCATGCCGTCGGGGCGGCGGGCGACGGCCCCGCGCACGCTGATGACGTACTCGCTGCGCAGGGATTGGGCCTTCTCGGCCAGCGCCTTGTCCGCCTGGGGGTTGAACATCACCTGGGTGCGGCCATAGCGGTCGCGCAGGTCCACGAACAGCAGCCCACCGTGGTCGCGCACGGTGGCGACCCAGCCGCAGAGCGTCGCTTCCTTGCCGGCGTCGGTGAGCCGCAGTTCGCCGCAGGTGTGAGTGCGCTTGTAGCCGACCATTGAGCCTCCGTCCTAAGAATGACGAACAAGTCGCAGAGTCACCCAGTCACCTAATCACCCAATCTCCGGGCGTTCGGAGATTAGGTAATTGGGAGATTAGGTGACTGGGTGATTGGGAGATTCTCCGGTCATTCGTCATTTCCCCAAGACCTTCCCCGCAATCTCCTCCGCTGCCGCCATCTCCTCCTCCCCTGTCTCCATGGCTTTGAGTTTGAATCTCTTCGCGGCGATCTCCTCGGGACCGACAACTATGGTATAACGCGCCCGCAATTTGTTCGCCGAGCGCATCTGCGCCTTCAGGCTGCGGCGCTCGTAGTCCATCTCGGCGCTGACTCCGGCCGCGCGCAACTCCTGGGCCATGCAGAACACATCGGCCCGCATGGCGTCATCCACGGCGATCAGGTAGACATCCAGCACGGGCGGCTCCACCGCCGCGGCCGCGCCGCTCTTCTCAAGCGCGAGGATTGTCGGGACCACTCCGACAGCGAACCCAACGCACCCCGCCGCCGGGCCGCCCAGTTCCGCCACGAGATTGTCGTATCGCCCGCCGCCGCAGACGGCATCGCGCGCGCCCAGCGAGGCGTGAGACAGTTCGAAGACTGTCCGCGTGTAGTAGTCGAACCCCCGGACGAGGTGGTCCTCAATCGTGAACTCCTGCCCCGCGGCCTTCAGCAGCGAACAAACCGTCTCGAAATGTTGCCGGCAATCCGCGTCCAAGTGGTCGCGCATGACAGGGGCCTGCATCGCGATCTTCTTGCACAACTCTTTCTTGCAGTCCAGGATGCGGAAGACGTTCCGGTCGAAACGCGCATGACAGTCCGGGCAAAGTTGGGAGCGGTGCGGCTCCAGCGCCTGCCGGAGCACCTGCCGGAACGCGGCTCGGCATTCAGGGCAGCCGATGGAGTTGATCTTGACCTTCACCCCTTCCAGCCCTGCCTCGCGGAAGAAGCGCGCGGCCAGCAGGATGCTCTCGGCGTCTACCGTCGGCTCCAGCGACCCCAGCGCCTCGCAGCCGATCTGGTGGAACTGCCGGCTGCGGCCCGCCTGCGGGCGCTCCTTGCGGAACATCGGCCCGATGTAATAGAGCTTCCAGAACCCTTTCTGCTTCAGGAGGTCGTGCTCGACCACGGCGCGGACGACCGAGGCGGTCGCCTCAGGGCGCAGGGTGATGGATTCCAAGCTCTGACTATCCGAGTAGTGCGGCTTGCTTTGAGAGACACTAGGACTTACAGACTTACTGACGCTGTCCGCTTCGCTCCGGCTTATGCTTTGAGAGTCGCTAGGACTTAGAAACTTACTGACGCTTGTGGACGGACTTTCAAAGGTATACATTTCCTTCTCGACGATGTCCGTGGCGTCGCCTATGCCGCGGACAAAGAGGCGGGTTTCCTCGAAGAGCGGCGGGCGGATTTCTTCGTAAGCGTACAGAGCGAAGACGCGTTGAGCGGCCGACTCAAGCCGGCGGACCAGCGGCATTTCATGCGGCAGCGTGTCCGGCATGCCGCGCGGGGCGCGTATTTTCTCGGCCATTGAAGTCACCAGTAATCGGGACGAAAAGAACGGAATTGCTCGGAGCGTTGAATTATAAGGGAATTGGCGCGCCATTGCAAAAAAGCGGAGATCGAGAAGCGGAACAAACCTTGCGAAGGCTCGTTTAGCCCTTCGCAAGGTTAGTGGACCTGCGAAAAACCCTGCGAAGGGCTAAACGAGCCTTCGCAAGGTAAGTCCACTCAGGTAAGTCCACTCACGAAAACGATCATCAATTTGACAAGCCGTAAATCATGGGATACACTTGAATTATAGAATGGGAGTTTTGTTGCCTTACAACTCTTTTCCAATACAGGACTTACGCGGCCACAGTGGGAAACCTGGTCTCCGACCAACTGCTCGATCGGATTCGGCAAGCCAATGATGTCGTTGCACTTATCAGGGAAACTGTGTCCCTGAAAAAGGCCGGCTCGGGCTTCGTCGGGCTCTGTCCGTTCCACCGGGAGAAGACCCCCTCCTTCCACGTAAATGCGGAGCGTCAAATCTTTAAATGCTTCGGGTGCGGGGTGGGCGGGGATGTTTTTTCCTTCGTCATGAAGCATGACGGCCTCAGTTTCCCAGAAGCGCTCCAGCAACTCGCGGAGCGAGCGCACATCGAGATTCCGCAGTCGGAGTTTTCAGGCGCGCCGCGCGGGGAGAAGACCAAGCTGTATGACGTGAACAAGTGGGCGGCCGATGTCTACCATCGCTGCCTGGTGGAACACGCGATGGGGAAGCAGGCGCTGGACTACCTGTTGGGCCGCGGCCTCACGATGGAGACGATTCGGCAGTTCCGGCTCGGCTTCAGTCCGGACGGATGGGACGGGCTTGCCAAGGCGGCCACGAGGCACAAGTTCCCCCAGGAACTGCTGCAATCGGCCGGGCTGCTGACCAGCAATGAGCGCAGCGACCGCCTTTACGACCGGTTCCGCAACCGCGTGATGTTCCCGATTTTCGATGCGCAGGACCGCGTGATCGGTTTCGGCGCGCGGGCGCTCGACGACAGCGAGCCGAAGTACCTGAACAGCCCGGAGACCCCCCTCTTCTCCAAAGGGCGCACGCTCTACGGCGTGGACCGCGCGCGGCAGGCGTTCCGCGACATCAAGCGCGCGGTGATCGTGGAAGGGTACATGGACGTCATCGCGGCGCATCAATACGGGTTCGCGTACACCGTCGGCGTCCTGGGGACGGCCCTTTCGCGGGAGCATGTCCAGTTGCTCCGGCGCTACGTGGACGAGGCGATCCTGCTGTTCGACGCCGACAATGCGGGGCAAAGCTCGGCGAGCCGCAGCGTGGACGCCTTCGCCGCCGAGGAGATGCCGGTGCGGGTCGCGGCGCTTCCGGACGGCCTCGACCCGGATGAAATGCTCAAGGAACGCGGGGCGAAGGCGTTCTCCGACTGTCTCGACGCCGCCGTGGACGGGTTCGCCTTCAAGCTCGAACGCGCACTGGCGGAACTCCCGGCGGGCGCCGACGCCTCCTCCATCGCCCGCGCCAAGGCGCTGGACGACGTGCTCGGGACGCTGGCGCTGCTGCCCAATGCGGTCACCCGAAGCCAGGAGATCAAGCGCATCGCCGCGCGGACTCACATCGCGGAGTGGACGCTGGAGGAGCGGCTCAACTCGATGCTGGAAGGGCAGCGGCGGCGGGTCGAAACGCGCCAGCCCGAACAGACTGATGCCGTCACAGGGCCTGCGCGCGACGCGGAAGCGGAACTGCTCTTTGCGCTCCTGCGTTACCCGTCGGTCGCCCCTATCATTCGCGAGCGCCTGACGCTTGAAAAGCTGGAGCGCCCCGAAGTGAAGGTATTGCTCACGCAGGCGCTGGAGTTGGCGGAATCGGGACAACCCTTTGGCGCGGCGGAACTGCTGGCGCGCACTCAGGACGAGAAACTGCGCGTCCTCCTCGAACCGATGGTGGACCCTGAGACGCACGACGTGGAGGATCCGGCCGTCTGGTGCCGCCAACTCATGGGCCGCATCGAGGCGCGCACGCACCTGGACGCCGGACGGAAGCTGCACGACCAAATCGTGGCCGGGAGGACACCCCCGGCGAACGCTGACGACGCCCTGCGGGCGCGCCTGGAAGCGGCGCGTGAGGCGCAGCGATCACATGGCAGACTCGAACTGAAGAAGCAATAGATTCCTTTTTCGATGGAGGCGGTTAGCACAATGGAGAAAACTCCTTCCACCCTGGAGCAGTTGATCAAACGCGGCAAGGAGCGCGGGTTCCTCACGTACGAGGAGTTGAACGACTCGCTCCCCGAAGAGACGGTCTCGGCGGACAAAATTGACGAAATCCTGATGCAGTTGGACGAGATGGGCATTGACCTGGTGGACGAACTGGACACCGAGGAGCCCCCCGCCGAGTTGGTGGACACCAACGTGGTCGTCGAGGAAGAGGTCGAGACCGGCGGGTCGGCGGCGCGCATTGACGACCCCGTCCGCATGTACCTGACGCAGATGGGAGAAATCCCCCTGCTCACCCGCGACGAGGAAATCCGCCTGGCCAAGAAGATCGAAATCACCCGCAAGCGCTTCCGCACCAAGCTGCTGGAGTCGGACTTCGCGCTGAGCCACTGCCTCACCATCCTGGACGGCGTGAGCGAGGGGGACCAGCCGTTCGACCGCACGCTGCACTTCGATTCCACCGAAGAACACGACCGCGAGGAGATCAGCAAGCGCCTGATCGAGAACGTCAAGACGCTCAACAAGATGCTGGAGAAGAACAAGGAGGACTTCAAGGAGCTGTCGAAGCCGCGCGTCTCGGGCCGGCGCAGCACCCGGCTGATGCGGGACATGCGCGCGCGACGCCGCCGAGGGGTGCAGTTGCTCGAAGAGGTCAGCATCCGCACGCGCAAGGTGCAGCACCTGATGAAACGCCTCAGCGAAATTTCGGAGCGCATGGAAACGCTGCACCGCGAGATCGAGCGCGCGCAAAAGAACGGGCGCGACAACGACAGGGCGCGCGCCGCCGCACAGGAATTGCAGCAACTGGAATGGCAGGTGGTGGAGGACCAGGTCTCCCTGCGCCACCGGGTCATGTCCGTTGACGCCCGCTTCGAAGAGTACGAGGACGCCAAGCGGCGGCTCTCCGCCGGCAACCTGCGCCTCGTGGTGAGCATCGCCAAGAAATACCGCAACCGCGGCATGTCCTTCCTCGACCTGATCCAGGAGGGGAACACCGGCCTGATGCGCGCGGTGGACAAGTACGAATACAAGCGCGGCTACAAGTTCAGCACCTACGCGACGTGGTGGATCCGCCAGGCGATCACGCGCTCCATCGCCGACCAGGCGCGCACGATCCGCATCCCCGTCCACATGATCGAGACGATGAGCAAGCTGCGCAATATTTCCAAGGCGCTCGTGCAGGAGCTTGGCCGCGAGCCGAGCATCGAGGAGATCGCCCTCCGCGCCGAGCTCTCCGTCGGCGAGACGCGGCGCGTGCTGAAAATCTCTCGCCATCCGATCAGCCTGGACCGGCCCGTCGGCGAGAGCGAGGACAGCTACTTCGGCGATTTCATCGAGGACGAGACGGCCGAGTCCCCCATCAGCGTTGCCAGCCAGGGGATGCTCAAGGACAAGATCGAGGCGGTGCTCAACACGCTGACGCACCGCGAGCGCGAGATCATCAAGTTGCGCTACGGCATCGGCGACGGGTACACGTATACCCTCGAAGAGGTGGGCCGCATCTTCAACGTCACGCGCGAACGCGTCCGGCAGATCGAGGCGAAGGCCATCCGCAAGCTCCAGCACCCCGTCCGCGCGCGGCGGCTGGAAGGGTTCCTAGAGGGGATTGCGGGAGGGTGAAGTCCCACCCCCGCGCGCGAGAACACGCCGCCCCGGCAGGCCGCATGGCATGCTGGGGCGGTTTCGTTTTGGGAGGGAGGAACCCCGGGCAAGCCGGTCGAGGTTCGTCGAAGCTCTTTTCCCTGCTAGTTCCCTTGCGCAGAAAAGCGGATTGGTATATTCTAACGCAGTTCAGGTCGTTCATCAGGCGCGATGAGCCGCAGACGCGGCAGGGCGGAAAATGCGAGAAGAACTCAAGCAGTTGATCAAGCTTCAGGGACTCGATGAAACCCTCCGCAAACTACAGGAGACCAGGCAGCAGCTTACCAAGCAGATCACCGAGGCGCAGCGAAGCGCCGAGGCCGAGAAAAAATCGCTTGAGGACCGCACGGCGGAGACCAAATCCTTCCGCAAGGCGATGGACAAGCGCGAGGGGGACCTGAAAGAACTCGAAGGGAAGATGACCAAGCTGGAGGTCCAACTCAACACTGCCAGCACCAACAAAGAGTACGCGACCTTCCAGCATGAAATTCTCGGCCTGAAGGCGGACAAGAGCCGCGCCGAAGATGACATCTTGAAGATGTACGACCAGATCGAGTCGCAGCAGAGCGAACTGAAACAAATGGGGCAGCGAACGACGGAGGCGGAGAAAGCGGCCCAGGAGCGCCGGAAGTCCATCGAGGCGGGAATCGCCGACGCCGAGGCGCGCATCGAGGCGCTGAAGAAGGAGCGCGCCGCCTTCACGCAGACGCTCTCCCCCGCTTTCCTCGGCCCATACGAACGGCTGCGCAAGAAGGGGGACGGGCGCGCCATGGCCGCCTGCCGCAACTACGTCTGCATGGGCTGCCGGATGTCCCTGACGGCCAATACGATCAGCCTGCTGATGATGGGGGACAAGCTGATCACCTGCCAGTCCTGCGGCCGCATCTTGTTCATAGCCGAGGGGGAGGACCTGACGGGGATCGCCACGGCGGGACGCAAGGACTCCTGACGATAACGGACTCAACGTTCAACGTCCAACGCTCAACTTTCAACGTTCAAATACGGACACGTTCCGCGCGTAGCGTCTTCGTTGTTCGTTGAACGTTGGACGTTGAAAGTTGGACGTTGAACGTTGAATCTGTTTAACGCAAGCGAGGTAAGGATGCCTGATCTTCTCTATGAAATCGGCGCGGAGGAAATCCCCGCCGGCTATATCCCTCCGGCGCTCGATCAACTCGAACGCGCTCTTGCGCGCGAGCTGGATGCGGCGCGATTGACACATGATGTGAACATCCTCTCCGCCGCGACGCCGCGGCGGCTGACGGTGGCCGTCAAGGATGTGATCAAGCGTCAGCCGGATGCCGAAGAGGAGGTGCTGGGGCCGTCGGCAAAGGTCGCCTTCGCGCCGGACGGGACGCCTACCAAGGCCGTCATCGGGTTCGCCCGCTCGGTCGGAGTGGAGGTTTCCGCCATCGCGCGCAAGCAGACCTCGCGCGGCGAATATTGCTGCGTTCAGCGAAAACTCAAGGGGCGACCCGCCCTCGAGGTGCTGGCCGAGATTCTGCCACGCATCACGCTGGAGATTTCCTTTCCGAAGTCCATGGCCTGGCTGCCGGAGCGCAAGACCTTCGCGCGACCGGTGCGGGCGTTGGTGGCGTTACTGGGGGAGGAGATTGTCCCGTTCACACTGTTCGGCGTCGCGAGCGGGCGCTCCACCGAATCGCACCCGATTCTGCGCCCCGGCCGCTTCGACCTGCCGGACGCGGATTTCGACCGCTACGCGGCGCTGCTGCGGGAGCATCAGGTGATCGTGGAGTTCCCGGAGCGGCAGAAGATGATCCGAGCGGAGATAGAGCGCGCGCTGTGCCCCTTCGGCGGCAAGTTCCGCGAGGAAGCGCTGCTGAACGAGGTGACCAACCTGGTGCAGTATCCGATGGTGCTGGTCGGCCACTTCGACCCGGCGTTCTTGAGCGTCCCGGCCCCCGTGGTTGAGGCGGCGATGATGGAGCATCAGCGGTACTTCCCGATGCGCGACGCCGCCGGGAAGCTCCAGCCGCATTTCATCGTCGTCAGCGACCGCCCGCCGGAGCATGCGGAGTTGATCCGCACGGGGAACGAGCAGGTGCTCAAGGCGCGGCTGTCGGATGCGCGGTTCTTCGACGAGCAGGACCTCAAGCACCGGCTGGAGGAGCGAGTGGAGGCGCTGCGCGGCGTGGGATTCCTGAAAGGACGCGGCACTTATTACGATAAAACTCAAAGGCTGAAGAGCATTGTCGAATCCTTAAGCGGCGATTTTAGTTTGTCCGAACAGGAAAAGAAATACGCGATCCGCGCGGCGCAACTGTGCAAGGCCGACTTGCTAACGGAAATGGTAGGCGAATTCCCCATACTTCAAGGCAAGGTCGGACGCATCTACGCGGAACGCGAAGGTGAGCCCATGGAAGTGGCTGTTGCCATCGAGGAACATTACTTGCCGCGTTCGGCAAACGGCGAGTTGCCTGTTACACCTGTCGGGAAACTCTTGAGCGCCGCTGACAAGATTGACAACCTGACAAGTTGCTTCATGCTCGGACTTGTTCCGACAGGTTCGCAGGACCCGTACGCTTTGCGTCGGCAAGCGCAGGGGCTGCTGCGGATTATGGAAGAACTCCGCAATGACCTTGATTTCTGGACATGGTTCTCACCCCACAATCTTAAGTTCTTTGGGATACCGGAAGACAAGATCGAGCAGATGACCATGCCTCTCCGCTTTTTCATGGCAGATCGCCTAGAGGCCATGGCCTCAGAGCGCAACAAGCCATATGATTTGGTCCGAGCAGTCAGCTACAAACCCAGGGTCGACGTCGCAAGCGGGGTAGCACATCTCCGTCACAGCGCCTCTCGCGAGCCGATTTGTGTCAAGGAATTCTGGCGGCGGCTCGCGGCATTGGAGTCGCTCAGCAATGATAAGGAGTGCTGGTCTACGCTTGTTGCGGCGGTCGAACGCACATACAACATCTCGAAGCCGATATGGGAAGACCCGCCGGAAGATGTGCAGGAAAAGTTGCTTGAAGATGGCGCAGAAAGAACTTTGTGGGAATGCTTCAAGAAACACCGGGGTGAAGTCAAGAAGTACGCAGATGATCACCAGTACGAGAAAGCTGCAAAGCTCTATGCAGAAGCGTTTGCTGTCCCCCTACACGATTTCTTCGACAAGGTCTTTGTCAACGTTGACAACCCGGAAGTTCGGCGTAACAGATTGCTAATGATGCGCGAGATCAACAAACTCTTCTCCGCGCGCATCGCTGACCTGTCCCAGATCGTCACGGGAGTGCAGAAGTGAAAGACAAAGAGCGGGGCGCCGCGGCGCTCCCCGGAATCCGGTTCACCAAGATGCAGGGGATCGGAAACGATTACGTGTACGTGAACCTGTTCGAGGAGAAAGTCCCGGATCCGGTGCGCCTCTCCATCGCCGTCAGCGACCGGCATTTCGGGATTGGCGCGGACGGGCTGATCCTGATCGGCCCGGCGAAAGGGGCCGACGTCTCGATGCGCATCTTCAATGCCGACGGCTCCGAGGCGCAGATGTGCGGGAACGGCATCCGCTGCGTGGCCAAATATGCCCGCGAGCACGGACTCGCCAAATCGGACGAGGTGTCCGTGGCAACCAACGCCGGGGTCAAGAGCGTCCGCGTCTTCATGGAAGGCGGGAAGGTGGTCCACGCGCGGGTCAACATGGGGGTTCCGCGGTTGCTGCGCCGCGAGATACCGATGGCCGGGCCGGCCGGCGAACGCTGCATTGACGCGCCCTTGGAGGCCGCCGGCGCGCGCTTCAAGGTCACCGCCGTCTCCATGGGCAACCCCCACTGCGTCATTTTCACGGACGACGTTGGCGCGATCCCCCTGCTGACTTACGGGCCGGCCATTGAACGGCATCCGGCGTTTCCGGAACGCACGAACGTCCACTTCGTGCAGGTCAACAACCGTGGCGATGTGACCATGCGAACGTGGGAACGCGGCTCGGGGATTACGCTGGCCTGCGGGACCGGCGCCAGCGCGGTCTGCGTGGCGGGGGCGCTCACCGGACGAACGGAGCGCGCCATTCGCGCGCACCTGCCCGGCGGCGATTTGGACTTGGAGTGGGCGCAGAACGACGATGTCTTCATGACCGGGGCGGCAACGGAGTCCTTCACGGGGGTGTGGCCGACGGCGTGATCGGACTGATCGGACCGACCTGTCCGATCAAGGGGTGGCGAGCCGTTTGCGCAGGGATTCGATATCCTTCGCAAGCGGCTCATCTTTTTTCGCCATCTTCTGCGCGCGCTCCAGCGCGGCCAGCGCCTCGTCGCGTCTCCCGGCCGCTGCGAGCAGCGTCGCCAAGCGGTAATGCGTCCATGCCGTAGCGTTCCACGCAGCCGCCCCCTGCTGAAGCTGCTCTATCGCCTGCGGCAGGTTGCGGCCGGACTCCTTCAACAGAATGTTGGACATCAGCATACGGCTGGAGGCGTCGTGGGGGTTCTGCGCAATCGCTTCACCGCAGAAGCGGCGCGCCTGGCTCAACGACTCCGCCGCGAACTTGACGTCTGTCGCGTCCAGCGCCAGCGCCTGTTTCAGGTAAAGCGCGCCCAACTGATAGCGGGCGGAGCCTTCGCGCGTGAGGAAGCCGGGCGAAACGGCATAGAGCGTCTGGTAGGCCTCAATCGCTTCAGGGAGCCGATTCACCCGCCCCAGCACGCGCGCCCGAAAGCCCAACGCCTCCAATGTGTCCGGAATGTAGCGCGAGCAGCGGGCCGCCTCCAATTCCGCTTCAGCGTATCGTTCCACCGACAGATTCCTGCTCGCCGGGCCCATCAGCCACTCCGAGCGCGCACCGCCGCCGATGAGCCAACGTCCCATGACGGCGGCGATCACAATCGCCAGGCCGAAGCCCGCCACGCCCACAATGCGGTTGGGCGGTTTTCGCGGCGCTTCCGGCGGCTGAATAATGCAGGGCAGCGCCATCAGTAGGCCGACCATCGTCCAGTACATCGCCGCCGGCGCCCAGAAGCGAAGCGCGATCTCCACCAGTCCATGAAGGAACATCGCCAGCACGCCGGCCAGAATCGCCCAGCCCGCCAGGCGCAACGCGGGGTCTTGCGCCGCTCCGTCACGTCGGAGGACCCCCCCCACCGCCAGCAGGTGCCCGGCAAGGTAGAGCATCAGGCCGAGCAGGCCGACCTCGACGCCGACCAGGAGGAGTTCATCGTGCGGGTAGATCGTCTGCGCGCTGAGCCAGCCATATCGCATCGGCTCTGTGGGCTTGTAGTCAGGGAAGAACGGCATGAACATCCCCGTCCCCCATCCCAGGAGGGGACGCTCCTGAATCATGCGCGCGACCCCCTTCCACATGAAAAGCCGCGTCCCTTGCGACTTGTTGACCATCCACTGTTGGACGCTGGAGGAAGCGAGCGCGCCAATGATGAGAAATCCCAACACCAAGGCGGAAGCCAGGAGCGCCAGACGCCATCGGCGTGAGAGGCGCATCGCCAGCAGACAGGCCGCGCCCGCCCCCGCGCCGACCAAACTGCCCCAAGACTTGCAGAGCGCCAACGCGAGGAGCATCGGCGCCATGACGCTCAGAGACAGCCAGACCGGCCATCCCATGAAGCCGCGAGCCGACGCGCCACGGGTCAGCGGTTTTGCGAGCAGTTCCGACAGGCAAATCAACAGCGGCGGAAGCAGGAAGATCGCCAGGAAGTTGCGATGTCCCTGGACTTGCTCGGCGTGGTCCAGCGCCACGCGGAACTCCTCGTTCAGTGATGCCACGCCTTCGCTGAAGACGCGTATCCATGGTGGCGGGTGTCCGGGGGAATGGTAGCCGGCTACATAGAAGATTCCCGCCAGCGCCGCAAGTGTCCCGGCCGCAACTGCGGCTCGCAGCAACCATTGGAGAGAGCGCGCATCGCGGACCAGCCGGGAGACCAGCAGCGCCCAGAGCACGCCTTGCACCGCCGTGATGCTGCCGATGGCACTGAGTCGGCGGAAGCCCTCCGGCGCCCAGTACCAGCTCAGGACGCAGCAGCAGGCGTACATGGCAAAAAGCCAGGCGGCGAACGTCCTCCGGCATGGTTGGGAACGGTTGCGCCAGGGAAATGCCCCAAGGAGCAAGAGGAGCAGTACGCCAGTCTGGAACACCAGGGCCGCGGCGTAGTGGGGCCGCGCGAAGCCCGAATATCTCGCCACGGAGATGATGAGCAGCGTCAGGCCGATCACGAGCGCGGCCGGCCACGCTCCGGCGAACGGCGGCGCAGACGGACGCGCCCCCTCTACTTGATGCGCCAAAAGGCTTCTCCTTCAAACAGACCCGTGACGAATTCTACATGCTGGGCAAGGACAATACAATCTTAGAGACTGGAGCCTAGAAACTGGAGACCGGAGACTGGACACCGTTTGCCGTTCAGTTGCTTTTCCCCCGGCGCGCCCTATAATATGGCCGGAGATAATTATGGCTATTCCGTCCAGAAAATCGAGATCGGATTCTGAACGCACGTTCCGCACGAAGTGCGACAATTGCGGCGTGGAGTTGGTCGCCAGCCCGCGCGACTCGGGGAAGAAGGCCACCTGTCCCGAATGCGGCGTCAGCATGATCATCCCCGGACCGGAGACTGAGACGCCGCGGGAGGAACGCCCCCGGCAGCGCCCCGCTACTGCACCACCCGCCCGAACGGGCGCCATCGCGAGACTCCGTCTTCAACCCCGAGACTCCGCAGAGGGAACGCCCGAGCAACCGGAGCCGGATTTTGCGCGCGAGAGGATTCGACGCCCCGCCCCACCCGTGCTAAACCCCGAACAACACAAGGTGCGCGCCAAGCTGGTGGGCTGGTACCGGCGCGTAGTGATCGTCGTGTTCGCCCTGGCGGTGCTCAAGATATTCGGGGCCGCCTTTGCCGCGTTGCTGGTGACCACCCCCGGCAGCCTGCATGGCGCGGTTGCATGGGTGAAGGACGGGATCGCGTCCATGCCCCAGGCGCTCACACTGCTTTCCGTCAGGCGGCCGGAAGCCACGGGCAGCCTCACCTCTCTGGAGCACCTGGTCCTGGGGCTCGGGATGCTGATCTTTGCCACCCGAATGGTCATACGAACCAAGCTGCTGGATGCCGTCTATGTGACCTCCGAGCGCTGGGAGGAACGGACGACAACCGGGCTGACGGTCCACTTCCTGGCGCTGCTGGTGCAGGCCGGGGTGCTGGGGTGGGCGGCCGCGGGCGCCAGCACCAATGGAGTCAGCGACGGACTGGTGTGCGGATTGATCGCGCTTCAACTTCTGTTGAGCGCCGTCTGGCTCCTGACGCTCCACCTGGCAGCCGGCAACGAGTTCCCAGAACTGAACCGGTGGATGATCATCAATGCCGTGTCGGGTCTGGCAATTCTGTTCGTCGTGTTGTGGCCAGGAGTGACTTACCTTTGGTCGCGCGCGGGGGCGACGGCGGTGCTGTTCCTGGCCGACTCCGCGGCAGCGCTTCATGTGGGCGCTTCCTTTGTGTTCGCCCGGCGCGCGCGGCGCTGGTGGTGGCACAAGCCACTCTCCATCATTGCAAGCATCATCCTGGTGGCGATCGTGGCGCTCGTCCTGGCCTGCGTGCGGTGACTTGGGCTATTCACCACGCCCGCCCTGGGACGTGCCAAGGGAGTCACGGAGGTTACCATGCGAGACATTCTGATAGTCTACTACTCCCGCACCGGAAAGACCCGCCTGGTAGCCGAACGCCTCGCCCTGCTGCTGGACGCCGACGTGGCGGAGATTACCGAACGTAAGTCGCGCGAGGGGGTGTTGGGCTACCTCGGTGCGGGCAAGGACGCGGTCTTGAAGCGCGATGTGGAACTGGTTTCCTGTCCCGGCGTCGCCGGGCGCAAAGTGGTGATGCTGGGGATGCCGGTCTGGGGATTTAATCCGCCTCCGGCGATGCGCACCTGGCTCAAGCGGACTGACTTGTCCGGCTGCAAGGTCTGCGCGTTCGCCACGATGGACGGTAGCGGGGCCGAGCGCACCCTGGCGAAGGTCGCCGAAATCATCGGCGCGCCGCTGGCCGCCACACTGGGGCTGCTCAAGCCGCGGGCCGACGACCCCGCGCTTGACGCAAAGCTCCAGGAGTTCGTCCGGCAGGTGACGCGGGAGTAGCCGCGAAAACCGCGAAGTTGACAGTGCCTCCGGGGTCGGCTACAATCACCTACGTTGCGCGTGAGTCCATGCTGAAAAGGCTGTGCTAGATGGGGGACTGGCGGTACCCTAGCAAACCTGCAACCCGCCTTAGCAGGATCGATCGCCTTTCAGAGATTTGCGCGCTCTGTGACGCTGCCATGTCCGGTGGTGTTGAGGGTCGGGTCCCATGCAATAGGGGCTCGTGAATCGGGTCAGGTCCGGAAGGAAGCATCCCTAAACGAGTTACCCTATGTGCCGTGGGGGCGCCTGGCCGGAGCCAATCGCCATGTCGGCCAGCGGAGTGCAGAACCGAGGGAAGGTGCACGGCCTTTTCAGCATGGCTTCACAACACGGTTTCGGCGGCGGCGAACGATGTCCTATCTCGTCCTTGCGCGTAAATACCGTCCCGTCGGGTTCGACGCGTTCGTCGGCCAGGACGTCATCGCGGAGACGCTCCGCAATGCCATCTCGGCGGACCGCGTAGCGCACGCATACCTGTTCTGCGGCCCGCGAGGGGTGGGCAAGACGTCCATGGCGCGCGTCTTCGCCAAGGCGCTCAACTGCGAGAAAGGCCCCACCCCCAACCCCTGCGGCAAGTGCGAACGCTGCCTCTCCATCGCCTCGGGGCAGGACGTGGATGTGATCGAGATTGACGGCGCGTCGAACCGCGGAATTGACGAGGTGCGCGAGATTCGTCAGAACGCCCGCTACGCGGCCACCCACAGCCGGTTCAAGATCTACTACATTGACGAAGTGCACATGCTCACCGAGCCGGCGTTCAACGCCCTGCTCAAGACGCTGGAAGAGCCGCCGCCGCACGTCAAGTTCATCTTCGCCACCACCGCCGCGGCGAAACTCCCCGAGACCATCCTCTCCCGAGTGCAACGCTTCGACTTCCACCGCATCTCCAATGCGGACATCACGCGCAAGCTGAAGGAGATATGCAAGGCGGAGAAGCTGAAGGTCCCCGACGACGTGCTGGCGCTGACGGCCCGCCGCGCGCGCGGCTCCATGCGCGACAGCCTGAGCCTGCTCGACCAGATACTCTCCTTCTGCGGCGACCAGCCAGACCTGGACGCCGTGGCGGGGCTGCTCGGCACGCTGGGGGACGAGGAGATGGCGCGGCTCTTCGGCATGGTGCGTGCGAAGGACGCGGCCGGGTTGCTGAAATTGACCGACGAACTGCTATCGCGCGGCATGGATGTGGGGGAACTGATCCAGCAGTTGGTCGGCTTCGCCCGCGACCTGCTGGTGGCGCGCCTCTGCGGGGCGGATTCCGACCTGCTGGACCGCCCCGCCGAAAGCGCCGCTGCAATAGCGGCTCTGGCCAAGGAGATGTCGCCGGAGCAATTGCTCTACGTGGCGGAGGTGCTGCAAGCGGCGATGCGCCGGGTGAAGGAGGGGCAGGATGAGCGCGTCGTGCTGGAGATGGCGCTGGTGAAGCTGTCTCAGTCAGAGGGATTGGCGCCGGTCGGCGAATTGCTGGAGCGTCTCGCGGCCCTGGAAGAGACGCTCGACGCCCCGTCGGCCGCTGCCGCGCGGCCGGCTCCAACCGTCGTGCGGCAGGACAATCTGCACTACGCCGCCCGGCCCCCCGCCACGCCTCAGCCGGCCGCGAATGCGCAAAAGGCGGAGGCCGTCTTGCCGGACGTTCAGCCCATCTCAAGCCCCGATGAATTCTGGCCTGCACTCCTGCGCGCCGTTCAGGAGCGGTACATGTTGCTTTACGTATACTTGGGCCAGGGGACGCTGGGACCGGTGACTGCCGGCGACGTGACCATCCTCTTCGCGCCGGATCGCTCGAACGCGCGGAAGGAACTTGAAACGCCGGAACATCGCAGGGAACTACAGGCGCTCGCCAGCGCGCTACTGGGACGCCCGGTGCAATTGCGCATGGGGGCCGCCGGTCAGGCAGCCGCAGGCGCCCTTCCCCCCAACGGCCGGCCGACCTCCGACGACCCGAACGTCCAGCAGGTCATTCGGCTCTTCAAGGGGCAGATCGTATCGAAAGAGTGATGCGGGACGCCGTCGCCTCCATATGCTATAATCCCCACCAGCCAAGGCGTATTTCATCCGAGGGAGGACTGTGCATGGCGAAGAGTTTCGGCGGCGGGATGGGGATGTTCCGCGACCTTCAGAAGCAGGCCGAAGGGATGCAGAAGCGGATGCTCGATCTCCAGAACGACTTGAAGCAGCGGGTGTACGAAGGCACGGCAGGCGGCGGCGCGGTCACGGTCCATGTCAACGGACAGCGGGAGATCCTGAGCGTCAAGCTCGCTCCGGAAGTGGTGGACCCCAAAGAAATCGAGATGCTCGAAGACATGATCACCGCGGCCGTCTCGCAGGCGATGAAGAAGGCGGCCGAAGCCTCCGCCGAGGCCATGGCGAAACTGACCGGCGGCATGTCGCTGCCGGGGATCATGTGAGCGGAGCGGGTATGACACAGGAAGGCTACACGGAGTCCATGAGGCGCCTCACCGAGGCGTTCGGCCGGATGCCCGGCATCGGACAGCGCTCGGCGGAACGGCTGACCTACTACGTCCTGCGCTCGCCGAAAGAGGAGATGCTGGCGCTGGCCCAGGCGATCCGCGACGTCAAGGAGATCGTGCGCAACTGCAAGGAATGCCACATGATCACCGAGAGCGATCTGTGCGGCATCTGCTCCGACTCCCGCCGCGACCATGGGATCCTCTGCGTCGTGGAGGAGCCGAAGGATCTCCTGGCCGTGGAGATGACGAGCCAATACCGAGGCCTGTACCACGTGCTGATGGGGCGCATCGCCCCGCTGGAGGACATTGGGCCGGAGTCACTGACGCTGGCGTCGCTGGTCGAGCGCGTCAAGCGCGGCGGCGTGCGCGAGGTGATCCTGGCGACCAACCCCAACCTGGAGGGGGACGGCACGGCGCTGCACGTCGCCCGCGAGCTGGCCCCCCTGGGAGTGAAGGTGACGCGGTTGGCGCGAGGTTTGGCCACCGGGACGCACATCGAGCACGCAAACCCCGCCATCCTTTCGGAAGCGCTTAGCAATCGGCGGGAGCTCTGATGGGACGCATGGAATTCAGCATGCAGCCGCGGATGGAACAGCGGCTGAAGATGGCGCCGCAGATTATCCAGTCCATTGAGATCCTGCAACTCCCTCTGCTGGCCCTCTTGGAACGCATTCAGCAGGAACAGCTCGAAAACCCGCTGCTCGAACTCGAAGAGACGCCTGAACCGGAAGAGGAGCCGCGCCCGACGCTCACCAAGGCGGAAGCCGCCGAGGTCAATGACGAGTTCACGCGCGTCGAGGCGATCAGCGAGGATTATCACGACTACTTTTCACAGACCACCCCCCGCCGAAACTACGACGACCGCGATGAGAAGATGGAGGCGATCCAGAACACCCCCGGGCCCCTCCCCTCGCTGCGCGACCACCTGACGGAGCAGATCCAGTTCCTGAACCTGACCCCCCGTCAGCGGGAGTTGTGCGAAGCGATCATCAACAACGTGGACCGGGACGGGCGGCTCGACTTCAGCGTCGAGGAGATCGCCGAGTCGCTGGACCGTCCCGCGCCGTCCATGGAGGTGCAAGAGGCGCTGGAGATCGTTCAACGGCTCGACCCAGCCGGGGTGGCCGCGCGCGACCTCAAGGAATGCCTCCTGTTGCAGATGGACCCCCACGAGCCGGATTACGAACTTCAACGCCGGATCGTGCTGGACCACCTGCCGGACATCGAGGCGGGCCGATTCCCCAAGATCGCCAAGGAGACGGAGGCCGATCTGGATGCCGTCAAGCGCGCTGTGGCGGCCATCTGCATGCTGCACCCCGCGCCCGGCCGCCTTTACGACAACGAGGTCATCCCCACGATCGTCCCGGACGTGCATGTGGACAAGGTGGAGGAACACTACGAGGTGCGGCTGGATGATTCCTCCCTCCCGCACGTGCGCATCAGCCAGCAGTACCGCGACATGCTCTCGGAACAGACCTCCGACCCGGCCACGCACAACTTCCTGCAGAAGAAGATGGAATCGGCGCGCTGGCTGATTGACGCCATTCAACAGCGCCGCAAGACGGTCCTGAAGGTCAGCACCGCCATGGTGGAGGCGCAGCGGGAGTTCTTCGACGAGGGAGTCGCCCACCTGAAGCCGCTGAAGATGCAGGAGATCGCCGACCGCGTGGGCGTCCACGTTGCCACGGTCAGCCGCGCCATCCGCCAGAAGTACATGCAGACCCCGCGCGGCCTGTTCGCCATGAAGTTCTTCTTCACCGGCGGGACGGCCTCCAGCGAAGGGGAGATGCAGACATGGGACGCCGTCCGGCAGAAGATCAGCGCCATGGTCGCCGCCGAGGACAAGACAAGCCCGCTCAGCGACGACGATATTGTGAAGAAGCTGGACGCGGAGGGAACTCACATTGCGCGGCGGACGGTGACCAAGTATCGGAAGGCGCTGCGGATACCCTCGTCGCGGCAGAGGCGGTCGTACTGACAATCGGGGAAGGGGTCAGGCTGGGCATGCGCGCTCAGTACGGAGCCGATGCTTCCGTGGAGCGAGGGCGCAGGAGACGCCGCAGGGAAAGATCCTTTCGCAACTTCCAGGTTATCACGTCTTGAAGCAGTTCCGCTTCTTCACGGTTGGGATGCTCAGATTCCGCCGCATGGAATTGACCTTCCCGCAGTTCGCCGATGACCTCGGAACCCCAGTAGACGAGTTCCCCGCGGCAGATCAGGGGGACATTCCCCGACTCGCTCAACAGAGCATCCAGGAGTTCGCGTTCTCGCATGCGCCCGACTCCCCGTCCCGCAGCATTGAGGGAAGAGACTATTCATGATGATTTTCCTCCGCGACGTAGCGAATGTAAATCGGGAAACGTGCCCGTCAGCTACTAGGGGTTTTTCCCGGTACCCGCTCGGGAAGGCCATGCCTGGGGTATCCTCTTTGACTTCGGGCATGAGCTTGAATATACTGATACTTTCCCGCCGAGGGGATGGGGCGGGTGGTGAAAGCGGCGCATCGTGTTTGGGAGGTTACTGTTACAATGTCCAAGATCGTGCTTGCCTACTCGGGCGGCCTCGACACGTCGGTGGCCGTTCATTGGCTCCGGAAAGAGAAGGGGTACACCGTTATCGCTTTTTGCGCCAACCTGGGGCAGGCCGGGGACGTGGCGCGCATCAAGAAGCGCGCCTTGGATACCGGCGCCGTCGAGGTGCTTGCCGAGGACTTGCGCGACCGTTTTGTGCGCGAATATGTCTTCCCGGCCATCCAGGCCAATGCGATCTACGAGAACGGCTACCCCCTGAATACCGCCCTGGGCCGGCCGTTGATCGCCCAGGAACTGGCCCGCGTCGCCGTCGAGAAGGGGTGCGAATACGTCGCCCACGGCTGCACTGCCAAGGGGAATGACCAGGTGCGCTTCGAGGCGGGCCTGGCCGCGCTGGAGCCGCAGTTGAAGGTCGTAGCCCCCCTGCGCGAATGGAAGTTCAAGAGCCGCGAGGAGGAGGTGGATTACGCGCTGGCGAACAACATCGAGGTGCCGGTCAAGCGGGACAAGCCGTACTCGATTGACATCAACCTCTGGGGCGCGAGCATCGAGTGCGGCGAGTTGGAGGACCCCTGGCAGGCGCCGCCGCAGGACACGCACCTGATGACAGTTCCGCCGGAGGAGGCCCCGGACAAAGCGGTGGAGATTGAGATCGCATTCGAACAGGGCATCCCGGTCAAGCTCGACAAGAAGGCGCTCGGTGGAGTGAAGCTCATCGAGGCGCTCAACAAGCTCGCTGGCGCGCACGCCATCGGGCGCGTGGACGTCATTGAGAACCGCGTGATCGGCATCAAGTCGCGCGAAGTGTATGAGGCCCCGGCGGCCACGGTCCTGCTGACCGCGCACCGCGCGCTGGAGGAGATGACGTTGAGCCGCGAGGTGCTCCGGCAAAAAAGCATCCTCAGTCAGGCGTACAGCGACATCATCTACTCCGGGCAGTGGTTCACGGACCTGCGCGAGGCGCTGGACGCGTTCATGCAGGTGACGCAGAAGTACGTCACCGGCACGCTGCGGCTGCGCCTGTACAAGGGGCAGTGCGTGGTGGTGGGCCGGCGCTCCCCCTTCTCGCTGTACGACAAGAGCCTGGCGACTTACGGCGCCGGCGACGCCTTCAACCACGAGGCGGCCAAGGGGTTCCTGGACATTTACAATCTGGGCATCCGGGCGCAGGGGTTGCGCCGGAAGCGTTTCGAGAGCGGGAAAACGAAATGAAGTGCGCCATCCTCTCCATCGGCAGCGAGCTGATGGAGGGACGCATCGCGGACACCAACGCGGCCTGGCTCTCCGAACGCCTGACCGAACTGGGATTCGACGTCGTTCGCCACGTGGCGGTTGGTGATCGTCGAGCCGACATTCTGCTCACGCTGCGCGACCTGCAAGATGCCGTCGCGGTCACCATCGTCACCGGCGGGCTGGGGCCCACGCCGGACGATCCCACCCGCGAGGTGTTCTCCACATTCTGCGGGGTTCCGCTGGTGGAGAGGCCTGAGGCGGCGCGCCACATCCGGGAGCTTTTCGCGCGCAGGGGGATCGTGCTGCCCGCGTCCAATTTCGTCCAAGCGCTCATTCCCAAGGGGGCCGACTATCTGCACAATCCCACCGGCACGGCTCCGGGTTTCGCCCTGAGCCACGGCGGCTGCCGTTTTTTCACGCTGCCGGGGGTTCCATCCGAGATGAAGGTGATGTTTAATGAATCGGTGGGGCCGGCTCTGCGCACTTTGAGCGACCGCGTTATCCTGATCCGGTCTCTCCATACGCTGGGGATGTCGGAGGCGCTGATCGGCGAGCGGCTCGCGGAGATGATGGCGGAAGGGCACTCCCCCGCCGTGGCGACGCAGGCCTCGGAAGGCACGATCACGGTGCGAATCACGGCCTCGGAGGCGGACGAGGCGACCGCGCGGAAAAAGCTGGAGGCGGCCGAACGGGAAATCCGCGCGCGGCTGGGCGAGGTGATCTTCGGCGCGGATCGTCAGACGCTGGCCGGGGCGGTGGCCGAGTTGCTGGAGAAGCGCGGCTTGACGCTCGCAGTGGCGGAATCCTGCACGGGCGGGGAGATTGCCGCGCGGCTCACCGACGTGCCGGGCATCAGCCGCTTCTTCCTGGAGGGGGTTGTGACGTACAGCAACGCCTCCAAAGTCGCACGGCTGGGCGTGCCGGAGGAACTCCTCCGAAAGCACGGAGCGGTCAGCGCCGAGACGGCCGAGGCGATGGCAACCGGGGTGCGCCGCAGTTCCGGGGCGGACGTGGCCCTTAGCGCCACCGGCATCGCCGGCCCGACGGGCGGTTCCGAAGAAAAGCCGGTGGGGCTGGTCTTTATCGGGATCGCGGACCGTGCCGGAGCGCGCGCCGAACGCGTGATGGCCTTCGGAACGCGCGAGCAGATCAAAGTGCGCGCCGCCAAGCGCGCGTTGAATATGTTAAGGCTGCACTTGGAGAAGATGGGACGAAGCGATGGGTGAGCAGACTGAGGACGGCAAGATTCGCATTCGCTGCACCGGGTGCGGCAAGAGGGTGAAGTTTCCGGCAGGCCAGCCGGGGCAGACGTTCCGCTGCCCGATTTGTCACAACACAATCGTTGCCCCCATAGGCGACAGCCCGGAGGCCCCCTTGCGTCAGGAGGCGGTGGCCCCCGCCATATCGAAGCCCGTGCGGACCCAAGCCGGCGCCCCCGGTCCCGCAGTGCGCCGTCCGCAGCCTTCCGAAACGGAACAGGCGACTCCGGCAGTGGACCGGTTCAACGCATTCATGATCAAGGAGACGCAGCGGCTGGCCGCCGCCACCAATGAACTGCTTCTGCCTTCGGAGGAAACTCCGCAGCAACTGGCGGCGCGCCTCATGGATCTGCGCCATGCCAAGGCGGTGCACATCAAGGACTACGCGCACGCGGTGCTGAAGGAGACGGACCGCGCCATAGCGGAGTTGAAGGAGAGCCCCGCCGTGGAGACCGAAACGATCCAGCGAAAATTACAGAAACTGTTGCTGGAACGGAGGAACTTCCTGGTCTACTTGAACGTCATGTACGAGCTTCGGCCGGCCGCGCCCGCCAAGCCAGATACTCGCGGAAGCGCAGCGGCACCGCCCACCACGCCTTCGCAACCAGCGCCGCAAACGCCTCCAGGCTCTCCATCCGGCGCCCCAGCGCCAAATGGCACAACCCCTGGAAGTACCTTGTGATCGGCATGCTGAAACCCGGCTCCGCGCCCGCGTTCAGCCGTTCGAGCGCCTCCGCCGGGCACCCCAGTCCGTAGAGGATCATCCCCTCCAGGCGTATGACATCCGGACTGTTCCCCTCCTCGGGATGTCCCTCTGCGGCAAACAGCCGGCAGGCCTCGGCCAGTTCATACGCCGCGGCCGCATACTCCTCCGCATCCCTCAAGTGCTGCGCCAATTCCAGGTGCGCCTGCGCCGATTGGGGCTGTTCCGCCGCCGCTCGGCGCGCGCCTTCCAGCGCGCCGCGCCGGCTTTCCTCCAGAATCCGCGCCGCAGCAGGATGGCCCGGCAGCATCTCCAGGACCGCCTGCGCCTCGTCGCCGGCCCTGCCGAAATCAGCCTCCTTCATTGCGCCGGCGGCCCGCCAGAGCGCCCAGCCGATGCGCGGCCCGTCCAGGAGGGGTACCGCGCGGTTCGCATCTTCGTAATGGATGTCGCGCCCCTTGAGTTCGCGTTCGATCAGCATCAGCAACCGCGCCATGAACACGTCGGAGTCCGGCAGGTTATCCGGGTCCAGTTTGCGCGGAGCGTCGGCGTCGCCATCCTCCCAATCATTCAGGAACGCCAACGCGCGTGCGAGGTCGTTGCCCGGGCTCAGGCTCAGGGCGCGCGCCAACTCGACGCGGGCGGCGGCGTGATCCATCCGGTCGAATTGCACCCGGCCGGCCATCAGGTGGAACGCCGCGTTGTCCGGACGCGCGTCGAGCGCCTTGCGCAGCGGCGCCACTGCCTCATCGAACTGCCCCATCTCGGTCATCACCGCGGCCAGGTGCAGGTTCGCCACGGGATGCTCCGGCATGAGCCGCACCACCTCGCTCAGGCATTCCAGCGCCTGCTCCGGCCTGTGCGCGGCCTCCAATTCGACGGCGCGCCGCACAAGACCCTCGACCGCTTCAACGCCTTGCTGCTGCGTTTCCAAGAAAGCCTCCAGTCAACTCGGTCGTATAAGACTTATAGGACGGATCGGACCTATTTCTCAAAGACAATCCCGGCGTACCCCACGGCGCGGTCGGCGTATTCCTCTTTCATCACATCGGCGCTGGTGATGTACTCCAGCAGCCGCCCACGTCGCGCGCCGAGCACGCGCGCGGCGGCGACAGCGGCCGCAAGCGCCCCGGCTCCGCAGGCGTTGTAATGCTCTTCGGCCTCCGGCACGATCTGCTCCGCTTTCAAGTCCAGCGCAAGCTGGATGACGCGCCGGTCGTTCTCGCGCATCCAGGGCATCGCGTCCTCCGGTGCGCCGCGAAACGTGAGCCCGTAACCCATCCCGTAGTGCGTGAGGTCCGTACTGGCGACCACGACGGCGGCGGTTTTCTCGCGGCCTATCACGGCGGCGATGGCTTCCCCCACCTTCGCCGCTTCGTCGCTCGGCGGAACGGCGATCGGCACGATGGTTGCTCCCGGCGAGAGCGCCAGGATGAAAGGAACCTGGACTTCGATGGAGTGTTCCCCTTCGTGGGCGGCGGCGGATGAGATGACCAACTCCCCCGCTTCCTCAAGAATGGCGGACGCCAAGGTCTCATTGACGGCAATAGGGCCAAGCGGACTGTTCCACCAACCTGACGCGTAGACGGATGCTTTGCTCACGCCATGCTGATGGACCGCCCCAAGCAAGACGTACGTCGCCGGGGCCGCGCGCTCCGCAAGGGTGACAAACACCTTGGCCGCCGTCGGGCCGGAGAAGACCCAGCCCGCGTGCGGGACCACCCCCCCCACCAGCGCGCCCAGGTCTGAGGGAGGCTTGAAGCCCCCCACCGCCTCCCGGACGGCGCGGGTCAGCCGCGCCGCGGAACCCTCGTAGAACTGTCCCGCCACAACCGGCTGGCGAAGCTGCTCCTCTTTCATTGCGTCCCCCCCGCCATTTCCGCGCACGCCGGATGCGCGGCATCGGCGAAGTCTCCCATCGCCAGCAACGCCTGAACGTGAACCATGAGCGCAACTCCGAGGAAGACATAACCGCTGTTGCCGGTGAAACCGTGACCGGCGACAACGGAGCCGATTCCGTAGAGGATCAGGATCGCCTGCGAGATGCTGATGACCAGGGCGTGCTTCCGGAACCCGAGCCGCTGGAAACCCAGCGCGGGCCAGAGCAGCGTCGTCAGCCGCAGCGCTGGAGTTGCCGCGCTTTCTTCGCCAGTCGGCGACGGAATCCCCAGCAGTTCCGCGCGGCTGTTGCGCTGGGCCTGTTCTTCGAGCAGTTTCAGCGCCTGCTCACGCCCGGAGCGTGAGGCCAGGCGGCATCCCCTAAGGCGCCTGAGCGACTCCCGCTCGTACAGGCACAGCGCTTGGGCGAGGAACTGGATGCCAGCTGTGGAGACGCGGTCGGGGGCCTTCGCTCCGTTGAGGGAGCGAGCCATCGCGATAATCTCGTCCCGCGTCTTGTCGCACGCGACCTGCCAGGCGCGTTCGAGATTCTGCGCATCTTCGGGTCCAAGCGCCAGCAGCGCCGCCAGGGCGACATATCCCTCGTTGCGCCGGAGGACGCGCCGCGCCGCGCGTCTGGCCTCCTTGAAGGAAGCCCCCGTCACGCCGGCCGCCGCGGCGGCAACGTCCGTTGTGCCCAGCATATTGAAGAGCAGCGGCCCGTGAAAATGTTCCACGATCCCGCCGATGATCCAGCGCAAGATGTAAATGGCAAGGAGCACGCCGGCGAGTTGCACGGCGGTCACGGCAAGGGCGGGGATGGAGATAACCAAGATGGCGCTGCCAAAGACCAGCACGCTCCATGCGAACGAGGTGAGCACCCGCCGAAGGAGGTTGGCCGACGGATACACGACGCATTGTCCGACCGCCATCAGCATCAGGATTGCGAGTAGTTCAACCGCGTGCTGCATGAACGTTCATCCTTAAGCACACACAGACGAACAGGGACGGACACGGACGAGCACGGACAATCGCGAAAGGGGTTTAGCGCATGCGCAGGTCGCCGCCGCGGACGATGCCGCGCAGTTCCATGCGCAACTCCTCCGGGCTGTCGGCCGCGGCCAGCGCCTCGTCCTCCGTCACCACACCGCCGTCAATCAACTGCTTCAAGGACTGTCCGAACGTCTGCGTCCCGAAGTACGCCCCGTCTCTGAGCGCTCCTGGGATCTGCCGCGTCTTCCCCTGCTGCAGCAACTCACGCACCGTGGGGGTGCCGATGAGCACCTCCACCGCAGGCATGCGCCCCGCGCCTGCCCTCAGCCGCAGTAGCCGCAGGCTGATCGCCCCTTCGAGCACCATCGCCAACTGCATCCGGATGAGGTCTTGCAGGTGCGGAGGGAAATAGCCCATGATGCGTTCGATGGTCTGGACGGCGTTCACGGTATGCAACGTGCTGAGGACCAAGTGCCCCGTCTCCGCGGCGTTGATGGCCGCCTCCATCGTCTCGCGGTCGCGCATCTCGCCGATCAGGATGACGTCCGGGCTCTGGCGCACGCAATGCTTGAGGCCGGAGGCGAAGGAGCGCGTGTCGAGGCCGATCTCGCGCTGCTCGATCATGGAGAGCTTGTCGTCATGGACGAACTCGATCGGGTCCTCGATGGTGACGATGTGCTTGTGGAAGTTCGTGTTGATGTAATCCACCATGGCGGCCAGGCAGGTGGACTTGCCGCTGCCGGCCACGCCCGTGATGAGCACCAGCCCGCGCTGGCGGGCGCAGAGTTTCTTAAGCTGCTCCACCGGCAGGTGAAGGTCGTCGAGAGAAGGGATCTGGCGCGGGATGTGGCGAAAGACGAAGCCGGTGAGCGCGCGCTGGCGGAAGGCGTTCACCCGGAAGCGGCCCACACCCGCCAGTTCATACGCGGCGTCCGCTTCTCCATTCCGGTCGTACGCGGCGCGGTCGCGCGGGTCGAGGACCCTCCCCAAGACCTGCGCCATATACGGCTCATCCAGCGTCGCAGCGGCCGCGCCCGACAGATGCCGCAGGTTGCCGTCCACGCGAATCGCCGGCGGAGCGCCCGTCTTCAGAAAAAGGTCCGACGCCCGTTCGCGGACCATCAACTCCAGCAGCGCGTTCAGTTCCATGGCTTCTCCAATCGTGTGCCAGACGCACAGCCAGTTTACTGCCGGGCCGCGTTCAGCGCAATGCGTCAGGCACCGGTTGGGCCTTCTCCGGCGCGGGGTTGACCCAGGTGGAGTCGGGCGAAACACGCCAGGACTGATCGAACCAGCCGGCGCAGAGGACGCCATTGGTGGGGAAGAGCGTCCCGTCCTCGACGGTCCGCTTCGAATAAATGATGAAGTCCGGCTGGAAGTCGAGCTTGTGATTGACCGAGAGCCCGGTCCCCCAGGGGACGCCGTGCACGACGAGGACGTAGCGCTTCGGGTTGAGTGGGTTCGGGTAGATGCACTCCACGCCGCGCCCTTCCGAGGCAAAACGGTGCGCGCCTATGACGTACTCCCCCCCCTCAATTCTGAGCGGCAGCTTGTCCGCAATCCGGGCAAGCACTTTGTTGGTGGCTGGACTGCCGCAAAGGATCAGGTTATGGTCGGCGATCTCCTTGTCGGTAATCTTGTCGTCGGCGCGGATGGGCAACGGGCCAAGGTTGAACGCGTCCCAGTTGGAAAGGGCGCGCGGCAACTGCTCCTGCGTGGAGGGGAGCGGCATCACGGAGCAGCCGGCCCACTCCAGCAGCAGGCGCGAGGCATTGCCCCGGTCCTCCGCGGCCCCCTTCACCGTTGTGTCCGCGGGATAAACAATCAGGAACGGGGCGTTGTACGCCTCGCGGATCGGCCCGCACATTGACGGGGTTTTGCCCGGCGTTGGCGTCTGCGACAACGACACCTCCACCAGCCCGTCCTCGCGGAGATTCCCCTTGACCGGCTTTCCGTTGAGGATCACTTTGGGGTCAAAGAGAAGCTCTGGCGTCGACGGTCCCAGCGTCAATTGTCCGACGTTTTCCACGGTCAATTCGATTGTGTTCGGGGCCGTCACGTTTGCATCCACTCGCGCCATGCGCCCCCAGGTCTGCAACGCCTCGATCCTCAGCCAGTACGCGCCGGGGTACTTCAGCGTCATGGTGCGGAAAGTCACGCGCTTCGGCGACTCCTCCAGCCGCGCGTTCCGCAATATGTCGCGGAACTTCGGGTGGGTGAAGCTGGGGGTCCACGCGTCGTTGTGCCCCGTGTCCGGGAGTTCGACATACTGCACCCGCTGGCCCAACTGCTTCAGCCGCGCCTCCAATTGCTGCGACTGCGCGTTCTGCACGAGGGAGTCCTGCGCGCCGTGAAAGATCAGCACCGGCACGTGGAGCAGGTTCGGGAGCAACTCGCGCGCGTAGTCGGCGTCCATCATCCCCTGCTTGAACGGCGGCAGGCTCTCCTTGCTCACGTTCATCCACTGGTAGTAGTCTGCGCGCCCGGAGATGCCGATGACGGCGGCGAAACGGTCCGGGTAGTGGCAGGCGATGGAGTACGCGCCGGAGCCGCCCATGGATGCGCCGGACATGATGATGCGCCGGGGGTCCACGTTGTAGTCGCGCCGGGCGTACTCGATGGCCAACAGCACGTCGGTTTCGCCGACGCCCATGAACTCCGTGTTGCGCCGGCCGAACGGGAGAAGGAGGATCACCCCCTCCTTCTCGCAAACTTCCTGAAGGGAAGGACTGTATTGGAGATCAATCCAGTTCGACGCGTCGAGGTCGGGATGGTAGCCATGCAGGAAAATCAGCAGCGGCCAGGCGCGCTTCGCATCGTAGCTCGTGGGCACATAGAGGAGGTACGGCTCCGGCGAGCCGTCCATGGGAGCGATATAGGCGCGCTCCTGAAAGCCGGTCCCCGGCTCGACACGGCAGACCCCCTTTTCCAGCAGGTCTACCGCTTTCTCCGCGTCCGCCAGCGCCTTCTCCGTCTGTTGCGCCGGGTCGCCCCAGTATGAGGGAGCCCCTGCGATCTTGCGCAATGCCAGCCGCGCCTGGGCCAACTGCCCCGGGCCGAAGCGTTCCGCCGGGGGAATCTGTTCCTCGACGCGCGCAAGGCGAGTCAGCAGGGCGCTCACGCGCTGCTGCGGCGTGACGACGCCGGGTTCCGCCGCCCTTGCCACACAGACAGCAAGCAGCACCGCGGCACAGATTCCCACGATGAAGGGGCCAGGCATCTTTTCGCAACGGCGAAAAACAACCTGGCCCCACCCCCGAAGCGCCTTGAACATCATTCCCTCTTCTCCGGCGCGCCGGGTTTGGGCGCCAATGTCAGCGCCAGCGCCAGGACCAGCGCGGTGGTCATCCCGACGCCGCGCACCAAGGGGTCGGTGAACACGCCGCCGATCAGGAAGGCGACGAGGCTGCCGATTACGCCCGCGGCGAGCCCGCGATCGAACGGCGAACGCTCGCCAAGGCAGGCCTGCGCGGCGCTTCCCCCCGCGCGCAGCAGCATCCAGCCGAAGAGGAGAAGAAACGGAACGCCGACACTCGCCCCCCACACCATGTAAAAGCTCAGCGCGTCCGGCTCCATGAGGTTCTTCGCATACTTCGGCATGTCGCCATAGTAGGGGCCGACTTCCTTCTGGTAGGAACCTGTCCCCACGCCAAGCCACGGGTGCTGCGACATCATGTTCAGCGCGGCTTGCCACTCCTGATAGCGCTGGCTCCATTTCCACGCATAGTCGGCCTCGGTCGGAATCTCGGCGGGAGAGTCTATCGGGCGTTGACTCATGATCTTGCCGTTCAGCGCCGCGCGCTTCATCCCCAGGCGCCGCTGGGCGTCGGGAATCACCTCGTTGAAAATGCCGTACGGGTCGCCGGTCCGATAGAGGGCGACGGAATCCAGCAGGACGTCGCTGTTCCCGCGCGGCAGGTGAGGGAGCACTTGGGTGCAAAGCAACAGCAGAGCGACGGCGACAACTAGGACCCAGGCGCGTCCGCGCAGCCCCGCCACCACCAGCAGGCCAGCGCACAGCGCCAGAAACGGCCCGCCTGCGAGCATGACACAAAGGGATGCCAGAATCAGCAGCGCCACGAGCGCGCGCTTCCACCAGGAGTACGAGAAGATCGCCACTCCACAGATGAGCGGCAGCGCCAGCGCGAGGAACATGCCGAACGTATGCCGGTCCACAAACTTCGGCCCGACCACAGCCATGACCGGTCCTGAAGAGAAATACTGTGTCAGGGCCGCTCCAACAGCCACAACTGCGGAGACAGCCAGGAGGGGAACCGCCCACCGCCGTACGCGCTCGGAGCGAAACGCTTCGGCAAGAACCAGATACGCAACGAGGAAGTATTCGCAGAATTGCAGGATTTCCTTGAGCCCTGACTTCGCCGCGTTCCCGCAGGGCAGGCCGACCCCCTTTGTCCGCCAGAGCAGCGCCCCCAGCGACAGGGCCATCCATGCAGCGGCCAGCAGCGGAACGGTAATCGGCGGCCAGGAGAAATCGCGCCGCGCAATACGGCGGAGAATCCAAAGCAGGAATGCGACTCCAAGCAGAACGTCCGCCAAAGAGACATACATCGTGGCGGAGCCTTTCGGGCCACGGAGGATGTTGTATGCCGCCTGCGTCCCGTGCACCACCAGGGCGAACAGAGCGACCCACTCCAAGGCGCCCGGTCTGCGTCCTTGCACGGTCGGATTGTCCATCGCGTCCAGCGCAGGCAGTTCGCTCACGGCCTATCTCCTCTCACCGGATGCTCAGATGCGGCATGGACCGTTCTTCTCATATTCCATGATCTTGCCGACGCGCCGGCTGTGCCGCCCTCCGTCGCACGGGGTCTCCAGCCAGAGCTTGATGATCGGTTCGAGTTCCGGGCTTTCGGCAAGCCATTCACCGATGCATAGGATATTCGAGTCATTATGCGCTCTGCTCGCGCGAGCGGTTCCGAGGTCCCAAACGACGGCGGCACGCACGCCGCGCACCTTGTTCGCGGCTATGCCCATACCGATACCGGTGCCGCAGATGAGGATGCCGCGGTCCACCTCGCCGCGGCTGACGGCCTCCGCAACACGGAAGCCGAAGTCCGGGTAGTCGGAGGATTCGCTCGTAGTGGCCCCCATCTCGACCAGCTCATGTCCCAGCTTCGCAAGAATCGTCCTCAACTTCTCGGTGAAAATGCGCCCCCTGTGGTCCCATCCTCCCCCAATTTTCATTGAGTTCTTCCCTTCCTGTCCTGATAAATGGGGACACAATACTCTTGTCCAAGCGAAGAATCGGCGCAACAAGGCCGCCGCCTTGTCGGACAAGAGTTCTGTGTCCCCATTTATACCCTATTGAGAAATTGCGCGTGCGATACGTTGGCGGGAGACCGCTCCCTCGCGCAGCAGCGCCCATTTCCGACGCCATACCTTGACGACGGAGGAGGGTCTCCCACGAGCGGCGACGCCGCCGTCAATGATGAGTGTCAACTGGTCACCAAAAATCCGCGCAATCTCCTCCGCCCGCGCGGCCGGCGTTTCTCCCGAGCGATTGGCGCTGGTGGCCAGCAGCGCGCCGCCCAGCCGCCGGGCGATGGCGCGCGGAATGGCATGGTCCGGCACGCGCAGTCCCTGCCACTTCCCCCGCGCGTCCCGCACCACCAGCGTCAGTGGACCCGGCCAGAATGCCTCTGCCAGCCGGCGCGCCGCCTCGGGCATCTCCGGCGCCAGCCGAAGCGCTTGCCGCGTGTCGGCCAGCAGCAGTTGAAACGGCTTGCCGGGATCGCGCCCCTTCAAGGCCGCCAGCCTTCGCCGAGCCGCCGCGTTTCCGGCGCAGACTCCCAGGCCATAGACAGTCTCGGTCGGGAACGCCACGATGCCGCCGGCGTTCAACGCCTCCGCCGCCCTTGCTGCTGCCCCGGCGCGGGAGAAAGGGATGAGCGACGGCATGTCTGAGACTGTCTTCCTGAGCAAGAGAACCACCTATCATAAACAAATGACGAGTGACAAATGAACATCCCAATTACCCAATCACCTAGTCACCTGATCTCTGCCCGGTGGACAACTGGGAGATTGGGTGATCAGGTAATTGAGAGACTTGGGCATTCCTTTGTCATTCGAGCTTCGGCATTCGTCATTCCGGCCCGCACCTGCGTGCGCCTGCCTACGCCTTATTGCCCCGCCTCTTCCTCAGTCTCGGGCGGCGGCGCAGCCGGCAGGGCCGTGGGCGCGGGTTGAGGCCCCAACTGGTCCACGGCCTCCTTGGCCCTCACAGCGTAGCTGGAGTCCGGGAACTGTTTCAGCAGTTCCTGATAGAGGGCGGCCGCTTCCGGATTGTGGTTCTGACTGCGAAAGGTTTCCGCCTGAAGGAACAGCGACCGGCTGCTGTTCTCAGCCTCCTGCTTCCGCAGCCCTTCCACGGCCTTTGGATCGTTGTTCAACTGCGTAATCTTGTCGGCCGCCTGGTGCGAGGCGTCGGTCTCGGGATATTTTCGCGCCGCCTGCCGGTAGCGGCGCAGCGCGCTGATGTAGTCCCCCCGGCCCAGCGCGGCATCGCCGAGCGCAATCTCCTTACGCACATCCTGTTCCCGGACTTCCTTCACCACCGCCGGGTCGGCAGCGAGTTTCTGAGAGCGTGCTTTGAGGTCAGGCACCATCTCTTGCAGGCCGTCGTAGCTCGCCAGGTAAGCATTCAGCTTGACAACGGCATCGGTCGCCTTGCCGGCGGCCAGGGACTTCTCGCTTTCGGTCAGCATGTCGGCGGCTGTCTTCAGGATGTCCTGCTGCTTCTTCTTCGCCTGATCCACGCTGGCGGCGTCCCGGACATCCTTCTCCTTGTCCCCCGCGGTGACGATTTGCGTGTAAATGGCATAGGCCCTTGCGGGGTTTTTCTGCGCCATGAACGCATCGGCCTGCTTCAGCATCGTTGTCGCCCTTTTCTTCCACTCCTGCTGGGCGTCCGCCCGAATCAAGGCATCCATGCCCTTGAGCGTCTGGCGCGCCTTATTCGTGTTGCCCGTGTTGAGCTTCGACTCGATCTTGCGGGTGCTGACCAGCTCGCCTTTGATCTCCCATTGCGTGTAAGTCAAATCGAGCGCTTCCTGATAGCGCCCCCTCGCCCTTGCGTAATCTTTGTTCTTCAGGTACTGGTCCCCCTCCTTTACCAGTTGGGCCTCACGCGTAATGGCCATGTTCTTCCACCTGGCGTTGTCGTCCTGCGCACGTTGATACGCCAACTGGGAATTCACGTCCAGTTGAATGGCGGCCCGAAGGGGCAAGGAGGCCGGAATGAAAAGAAGCGCCAGGACGGCAACGAGACACTTGACGACCATGGTACATCTCCCTACTGCGGAAACAGTGGCTTACTTTCACGTATTATAGCCATCCGCCGCATCACTTCAATCCTCTTGCCGCCGTTTAGGCAAATTTTTCGTAGGAGACCAGTTCGGTCAGTTCTTTCCGCGCCCGGGGGGCCGGATGCTCGGCCGGGTACCCCAGCGTCAGGAGCGTCACGACCCGTACGCTCGCAGGGACGCCCAGAATTTCCTTGACCTCCGGCTCCGAGAAGGCGCACACCCAGCAGCATCCGAGCCCCTCCGCGTGCGCCTGCAAGGTCATGTGGTCCACGGCGATCGCCACGTCCACCGGATAGGAAAGCTGCCCGCAGCGCATGGTATAGTCCGCCAGCACGCCGCAGGCGGCAATCACGACCGCGGCCTGTGCAACGAACGTCTGGTTCCCGGAGGCCCTCATCAGCTTTTCGCGCGTCTCCTTCTCCTTAACGACGATCAGTTTCCACTCCTGCATATTGCGGGCGCTCGGAGCAAGCCGCGCGGCCTCCAGCACGCGCTGCAATTTCTCATCCTCCACGTGCCGGCGCACGTAGGTGCGGATGCTGCGGCGTTCCTTGATGGCATCGAGAATTTCCATGCCTGCGCTCCTTGCTGAACCTGCGTTCATGCTAGCACCGGCCCGGCATGGACGCAATATTGTAGGGCATGGCTCTTTCTGATATATTCGCTGCGATAGTGTGAGCTTGGAGGTGCTCCATATGACACGGGTTGGAATCCTTGGTCCGACCGGCTACGCCGGGCTTGAGTTGATCCGCATCCTGCTTCGTCACCCGAACGCGGAAATCGTGTATCTGGGCGCGCGGCGCGAGGAGCGGCCTCGCATTGACGATATATGGCCGATACTGAAGAACCGGATCAGCATGTCCTGCTCACTGATCGGGCAGGATCCGATGCCGGAGATGGATGTCGCGTTCCTGGCTCTGCCGCACACGCTGGCGATGAGCCACGTTCCGGAAATGCTCGCGCGCGGCGTCAAGGTGGTGGACATCAGCGCCGATTACCGGCTCAAGGACCCCGCTGCGTTCAAGAAGTGGTACAAGGTAGACCACACGGACGTGAAGAACCTGCCGCGGGCGGTGTACGGGTTGTGCGAACTATTCCGGGAGGAAATCGCGGGCGCGGATCTCGTCGCCAACCCCGGCTGCTACCCGACCGCCATCACGCTGGCGCTGGCCCCCCTGCTCAAGAAGGGGCTTGCGGCGCAGGGGCGGATCATCTTGGACGCAAAGTCCGGCGTCAGCGGGGCCGGGCGGGAGCCAAAGCTGGAACTGCATTTCCCTGAGGCGAATGAGAGCGTCACCGCTTACAAGATCGGCGTCCACCAGCACACGGGGGAGATTCTTCAGACCGCGAAGCGGCTTGCCGGTCGCGACGTGGACGCCCTGTTCGTCCCGCACCTGATTCCGATGGATCGTGGCATCCTGGCCACCTGCTACATCCCTCTGGCCGGCGCGACGGCGACGAGCGATCTCACGCAGCTTTACGGCGACTTCTACAAGGATGATTATTTCGTGCGGGTGCGCGGCAACGACACGATCCCGACGACGAAGCAGGTGTTCGACACGAATTTCTGCGACATCGCGGTGCGCGGTGTGGGCGAGACGGCGGTGGTCGTCGCGTGCATCGACAACCTGATCAAGGGCGCTGCCGGGCAGGCGGTGCAGAACATGAACATCATGCTCGGCCTCGATGAGACGGCCGGACTGGTCTGATGGGAAGATGGAGATGAAATCAATCGACGGAGGCGTCATAGCGGCCAAGGGGTTCCGTTGCTCCGCGGTCTGCGCAGGCATCAAGATCAGGAAAAACGCGCTGGACCTGGGAATGGTCCTGAGCGGTTTTCCCGCCACGGCGGCGGCGATGTTCACAACAAACCGCGTGCAGGCGGCCCCCGTACGGCTGGACCGGGAACTGGTCGCCACCGGCAAAAAATTGCGCGGCGTGGTGGTCAACGCGGGGAACGCCAACGCCTGCACAGGGGTGAAGGGAACGCGCGACGCGGCAGCCATGGTTGCCCTTGCCGCCGATTGCACCGGCTCGGCCAAGGACAGCTTTCTGGTCGCCAGCACAGGGATTATCGGCCGGCCGATGCCAATGGACAAGGTGACGGCGGGCATCAAGGACGCCGCGGGGAGCCTGGGCCGGAGCAACGAGCACGCTCGGGGCTTCGAGCGCGCGATCATGACCACCGACCTGGCCCCAAAGAGCGCGGCAGTCGAGTTCATCGTGTCGGGGTGCAAGGCACGCCTCGGGGGCTCCTGCAAAGGCTCAGGGATGATCGCTCCGAACATGGCCACCATGCTGGCTTTCCTCACCACGGACTGCGCCATCAGCGCCCCGCTGCTGCGCAAGGCGCTGCGGGAAGTCGTCGGGATGACCTTCAACTGCGTGACGGTGGATGGCGATTGCAGCACAAATGACAGCGTCCTGCTCTTGTCGAACGGCGCGGCGGGAAACCGCCCCATCCGTTCGGCTGGGCGTGCGTACGACGCCTTCCGCGCCGCGCTGCTCCACGTTTCGGAGCAGTTGTCGAAAGCCATCGCGCGCGACGGCGAAGGGGCGACGCGCTTCGTCGAGGTGTGCGTCACGGGAGCACGGCGCGAGGCGGAGGCCCTGCGCGTGGCCCGCGCCATCGCCTCCAGCCCGCTGGTCAAGTGCGCCATCAACGGCGGCGACCCGAACTGGGGGCGCATCATCTGCGCCGCGGGGTATTCCGGCACGGCGGTGGATCCTCCGAAAATGCAGCTTCGCATCAATGGAGTGATGCTGTTCAAGGGCGGGATGCCGACGCGCGTGGCGCCTGAGAAGCTGCACGGCTGCATGAAGCCGAAAGAAATAGTGATTCATCTGGAGCTGGGGCAGGGCAATCGGCGCGGCCGCATCTGGACCTGCGATTTCTCCAGGGAATACGTCAACATCAACGCGGATTACCATACCTGACATGAAACCACTGAACAGCCTGGAAAAGCGCGACTTGCTCGCCGCCCGGAAGTTCGACCCGGCGCACATCCGCGCCTATGGGGATGAGTACTTCGCCCAGGAGCGGTACGGCGAGGCGTTCGAGTTCTATCGCAAGATCGCTGATGCCGACGGAATTCGGAAGGTCAAGGAAGTCGTTATCCGGCTTGGCGACCCGGAGGTGCTTTGGCGCATCCAGCAGTGCGACGGGACCGGGGTTGGGGACGCGGATTGGATCGCGTGCGGCGACAACGCGATGAAACTGGGGAAGTACCGCTCCGCGGCTTACTGCTATGAGCGGGTGAAACAGGAGGCGAAGCTGGCCGAGGCGCTCCGCGTCATCAACCCTGCGTCAGCAACCGCACCTGCTCTATCACCTCAGCCGCAGTGATGTCGGCGATGCTCCCCCCGGCCGGGGGCGCGAGCGTTTTCACCCTCGGGGCAAGGGGACGCCAGACCGCCGGATCGGTCGGCCCGAAAATCGCCACCGTCGGCGTTCGCACCGCGGCGGCGATGTGCGTCAGGCCGGAGTCGTTCCCCACGAACGCCTCGCACCGTTCCAGCAGAGCCGCGACGCGCGGCAGCGCTTCCTCCTGCACCACGAGCAACTCAACATCTTTCAGCAGTGCGCGCAGGGCCGCCATCGGCTTTTCATCAGCCGGACCGGCGAAGAGGAGCGCACCCCCCTGCCGCTTGACCCAATGCCGGATGAGCGCAGCGTAGCCTTCCGCCGGCCAGTTCTTGGAGGCGGACCCGCTGCCTGGTGCGACCCCCAGCAGCGGCGCAGCGCCTGCGCCGGTGACTCGCAGGAATCGCTCGCACCACCAGCGGTCGCGCTCGGAGGGGTACAGGTGCGGCTCCAGCCATTTCAGCGGCAGGCCGGCGCGTTCGCACTGGCCGGCAACGAACTCGACGGCGTGCATCGCGCTGCCAGCGGGCGGCATCGGCTTGACGAGTAGCACTTGCCGCACCCCCGCGGCATGAAGCTTTTCCCTCATCGTCCCGTCGCCGTCCGGCCAGACGCAAATCACCCGGTCGAACCCGCGCAGATACTCCAATTCGGCGGCCGCAAGGGATGAGTCGCGCGAGAACAGCGGCGCCCATTCGGGCGCGTCCACCCGCCGCGCCGCACTCGCATGACGCCGCCCCACCGCCAGTTCGGCAATGTGCGGGTAGCCGAGGATGTGTATCTCCACCTCCGGCTCGCACCCGCGCAGGCCTTCCATGATCGGCAGGGTGAGGACGAAATCCCCGATGGCGCCGCCGCGAATCAACAATTGTCTCGACATGGCACGACCTCCTATTCTCCATTTCACGGGAAGGGCCATGCGGTTGTCAAGTGCGGGACGGAGGAGGGATCGGACAGATCGAACGGATCCGACATATCTGGCAGGTGCACCTGCCCTCCCCGATTTCGGGGATATACCCTATTGCCTTATAGCGCCGAAGAGTTCTAGAATGGGAGTGGCAAAGGGAGACTGGATGGAAACAAGGAACCTTCTGCCCCGTGCGAAATGGAAGTGCTTTGACCAAATACAACGTCCAGGGGACGCGGTCGAGCGGACAGTAATAGCCGACGCCCGTCACCCGCCCATGTGAGATGGGTTCAAAGGGACACTTCCTTCGGCGGCGGCGGAAGGTTCCTTTCTTCATGGCGCGCCAATCGGACGCGGAATCAATCACCCAGTCACCCAATTGCCCGATCTCCTGCCTCTGGCTCTGTTGCGGCCCCCGTCGCGCTGTGAGATAATCACCGCGTCGCCATATGCCGGTTCCCCGAAAGGTGAGTCATGCCCCTCTTCGACGAAGAATCTTCCCTTGACGAGGTACCCGCGTCGGCGCCGTTGGCGCTGCGGATGCGACCGCGCACGCCGGACGAGTTCGTCGGCCAGGAGCATTTCTTTGGACCGGGCAAGCTGCTGCGCCGGATGCTGGAAGCGGACCGGCTGGCAAGCGTGATCTTCTACGGTCCCCCCGGCACGGGCAAGAGCGCCCTGGCGCACATCATTGCGCTGCGCACGAACGCGCACTGGCAGATGCTGAACGCCGCCGCCAGCAACGTGCGCGAGGTGCGCGAGGCGATCTCCGCCGCGCAGGAGCGGCTCGCCAAGCGGAACCGGCGGACGATGCTGTTCGTGGACGAACTCCACCGGTTCAACCGCGCCCAGCAGGATGTGCTGCTGCCGGACGTCGAGAGCGGCACCGTGATCCTGGTGGCGGCGACGACGCTGAACCCCTTCTTCGCCATCAACTCCCCCCTGCTGTCGCGGTCGCAGATCTTCGAATTCAAGCGGCTGACGGCCGAGCAGGTCATTACCCTCCTGCGCCGCGCCGCTGCCGACACGGAGCGCGGACTGGGCAACCTGAACGTTGACCTGAAGGAGGACGCGCTGGCGCACCTGGCGACGATCTGCGACGGCGACGCGCGCCGCGCCCTGAACGCCCTGGAGCTCGGCGTCCTTTCAGCCTCGCCCGACGCGGAGGGGAAGATCGTCTTCGATTTGGCGCTGGCGGCAGAGTCCATCCAGCGCAAGGCGATTGTGTATGACCGCGACGACGATGAGCATTACGACACCGCCAGCGCGTTTATCAAGAGCCTGCGCGGCTCCGACCCGGACGCGGCGGTGTACTGGCTGGCGAAGATGCTCGAGGGGGGCGAGGACCCGCGCTTCATCGCCCGGCGCATGGTGATCCTGGCCTCGGAGGACATCGGCAACGCGCAGCCGATGGCGCTGGTGCTGGCGACCTCCGCCATGCAGGGGTGCGAGTTCGTCGGGATGCCGGAGGCGCAGATCATCCTGGCCGAGGCGGCGACCTACCTGGCCTGCTGCCCCAAGAGCAATGCCAGCTACATGGCGCTGTGCAAGGCGCAGGAGGATGTCCGCGAGGGGCGCACCCTGCCGGTGCCGGAGCACCTGCGCGGCACCGGCTACAAGGGCGCGGAACGCCTCGGCCACGGACAGGGCTACAAGTATGCGCATGACTTCAAAGGGCATTGGGTGGACCAGGAATACATTCCCACGAGCAAGGTGTACTACGAGCCGACCGACCTCGGCGCGGAGAAGCAGATCAAGGAGCGGTTGGAGGCATGGAGAAAAGCCAGGCACGACAACTCGTCCGGGAAGCCATCCGGCGAATGACGCCCATTGAGAGAGCGCGCGCCTCCACAGAAATCGCGCGGCGCGTCTTGGAGCTTCCAGAGTGCGGGGCAGCGGCGGTGGTGATGGGCTTCCTCCCGCTGCCGGACGAACTGGACACCCTCCCGCTGCTGACGCAGTTGATACGGATGGGGAAGACGGTGTGCGTCCCGCGCACGAACGTGAAGGAACGCTCAATGCTCCCGGTGCGCCTGCGTAGCGTCTCCGACTTGAGAACCGGTGAATACGGGATTCCTGAACCCGCCGCTCCGGAGCTGTGCGACCCAAGTTCAATTGACCTCTTGCTTCTCCCCGGCCGGGCATTTGACAGGGCTGGGAACCGACTGGGCCGAGGGGGCGGGTTCTACGACCGCTTCGTCGCACAGAATGCCCCCCGCGCCGTGCGCTGCGGGATCGCCTTCTCCTGCCAACTCCTTGACTCGGTCCCCCACACGAACACGGATGTTCCGGCGGAGATCATCGTCACGGAAACGGGTACGATCCGCACAAGGGCGCGCTGACATTCGCAACGGGAAGGCATTGGCTTGCCCCTGCAACATGGCATCCCCCCCACTCAATAAGTCTTGCCCCCTTGACACGATACGACATGCCGGTGAGAATCAAAGGGTGCGCCGGGTTCATCACCGAGGATAAGAATGTCCGAAGGGCAGAAAACAGCAGGGAGCGAGCCGTCGGCTGAGGCGAGACCGGCCCCGCCTCGCAAGAAGATTCCCCTCATCCGCTGGCAGAAGCCGATGGTCGCTGTGCTGATCGCCTGCATCCCTGCAATACTCAGCGCCGTGTACCGATTCGGCTGGCGCTGCCTGGCAGTGCTGCTGGCGGTTGCGGCCGCCGGCTTTTTCTGCGAATGGCTCTTCACGCGGTCACGGAAGGAGCCTGTTACCTCGGCGGTTTTCGTCAGCGCCGTCCTACTCACCTTGACCCTCCCCCCTACCATTCCCATTTGGATGGCGGTCGTCGGCGCGACGGTCGCCATCCTGTTCGGCAAAGAGTTCTTCGGCGGCTTCGGACGCAACGTCTTCAATCCCGCCCTGGTCGGACGCTGCTTCATCTATATCTGCTTCCCCGTCGCCATGACCGGACGATGGGCCAACCCCGCCACAGGGTTCTTTGACGGCATTGTCGGCTGGTTCGTCCGGCAATGGAACACCGCCCTCCCCTGGAAACTCGACTGGTCCGCGCCACTGGTCACCAACGGCCCCGGGGGATTCGGGAGGTGGGCCACCGAAACGGTGCAGGCGGTGACGGGGGCGACGCCGTTGGACCATTGGCGCGTGGACAAAGTGATGGTTCCCGGCGTGGACCTTTTCTTCGGCGGACGCCTGGGATGCATGGGCGAGACGATGGCGCTGGCGATCCTGATCGGCGCGGCGTATCTGATCATACGGAAAGTCGCGGACTGGCGGCTGATGGCCGGCAGCATGGCCGGGGCGCTGTTGCTGGAGTACGTTTTGCGTCTCTCGGGAGTCAGCGCGATGCCCGCGCCGGTCTGGGGGGTGCTGGCCGGAGGTTTCCTATTCGGCGCGGTGTTCATGATCACCGACCCGGTCAGTGCGTCGCGGACGACGGCTGGGAAATGGGCCTGTTCCCTGCTCTTCGGCTTCTTGAGCGTGCTCATGCGACGGTTCGGTATTTTCCCGGAGGGGGCGATGTTCGCCATCCTGCTGGTCAACATGTTCACGCCTGTGATGGATCTGGGGTTCCGCGCGTTGACGGAGCGCAAGGCGGCGACCGCATGAACGAACGAGTCCGCACCGTCCTTTTCATGATCGTCATTACCGCCGTGGCAACGGCGGTGATGACGGGCGCTCAGGTGTTGCTGCGTCCGACGATCGTGCTGAACGAAGAGGCGCGGCTGATGCGTGGGAGGCTGCAAGGGTTGGACCTGTTGCCGGAGGGGGCGGACGCCGCCGCTGTGGCGCGCATCTACAAGGAGCAAGTCGAGCTGATTGAGATTGAGGGTCGCGAACTGTTCTTGGGGTACGACAAAGACGGGACGCTCAAATCCGTGGGGATGACTTTCCGCGGGCCGGCGTTCTGGGGGCCGGTTTCGGGGGTGCTCTCCTTGGACCCTGATCTGAAGCAGATCGCGGGATTGGCGTTCCTTCAGCAACAGGAGACGCCCGGCCTGGGCGGACGCATCATGGAACCCTGGTTCACCGATCAGTTCAAGGGGAAGCAGGCGGAAAAGCCGGATGAGAGCGGCCGCTACCTTCAATTCCTTCCGGAGGGGGTCGCGGCAACGCAGCCAAACCAGGTGGACGGGATCAGCGGAGCGACGCGCACAACGGACTCGGTCAACCGGATCGTCAACAATGAATTGAAGGAGTTCCACGCCGTCGCGGACAAGATTCCACACCACCGGCAGAATAAGGGTCGTTCGACGGACACCCAAGGCGGAGGGAAGTGATCCATGCCAGACCCAGTCAAAGGGCGCGCGGCGTTCCTCTCCGGCCTATGGAACCAGAACCCGATCTTCCGACAGGTGCTGGGGATCTGCTCCACTCTGGCGGTCACCAACCAGATGCGGAACACACTGGTGATGGTGATCGGACTGGTATATTCGGCAGCGATGTCGAACCTCACGATGTCCCTGCTGCGTAACAGCACCCCACGCCGCATTCGCATCATGGTCGAGGTTCTGATCATCTCCTTCTATGTGGTGCTCATGCACCTCGTTCTCCAAGCGTACCTGCCGGAGATTTCGCGCGACCTGGGGCCGTACGTCGGCCTCATTATCACCAACTGCATTCTCCAGGGACGGCTGGAGGCGTTCGCCATTTCCAACAAGCCGTGGCCGAGTTTCCTCGACGGGTTGGGGTGCGGCCTGGGGTACGCCTTCATTCTGCTGGGGATTGCGGTCGTCCGAGAGCCGATGGGGTTCGGAACGCTCTTCGGGTACGTTTTGGTGGGGAAGGATTGGACGCGCTGGACGCTGATGATCATGCCCTCCGGGGCGTTCTTCATGCTGGGCCTGGTGGTCTGGTTCTTCCGCAGCCACAGCGTGCCGCAGGAGGCAGCAAGATGAGCGAATTTGCCCCTCCGTATCCGGCGTATGTCATCCTGATCGGCGCGATTTTTACGGAGAATATCCTGCTGGCGAACTTCCTGGGGATGTGCTCCTACCTGGCCATTTCACGCGAACTCAAGTCGGCCATCGGGCTGGGTACGGCGGTGACGCTGGTGATCACGGTCACTGCCACGCTGAACTACTTTGCGTACTGGAATCTGCTGGTCCCCCTGAAGATGGAGCACTTGCAGTTGCTCAGTTTCATGCTCATCATTGCCGCGGTGGTGCAGTTCCTGGAGATGTTTCTCGACCGCTACAGTCCGCGGCTCTATTTTGCGCTGGGGATATTCCTTCCGCTGATTACGGTCAACTGCGCCGTCCTGGGCGTCTGCCTGTTCATGGTGATCCGCAATTACAGCCTGATTCAGTCAGTGGCGTACGGTTTCGGCGGCGGGTTCGGCTGGATGCTGGCGATCGTGGTGATGGCGGGCATCCGCAGCCGCCTGCAGCCGGGACGCATCCCCGCCGCGCTGGACGGGCCGGGTATCACGTTGATTATCACCGGGATCATGGCGCTGGCGTTCACAGGGCTGGGCGGGATGCTCAACATTCGATAGACAGGTGGCACTCGTATTTGGCATTGGGTCTGAAATGGTTGAACTGCTCCTGTCGGTCATCGTGCTGAGCCTCGTGGGCGGGGCGCTGGCGCTGCTGCTGGTGATCTCCGAGCGATACCTGGCCAACTATGGCGATTGCGTCATCAACGTCAACGGCAAGCGCAAGCTCACCGTCAAAGGGGGTGCGTCGCTGCTCACCTCCCTCATGGGACAGAAGATCTTCATCCCTTCCGCCTGCGGCGGGCGCGGCACTTGCGCCTACTGCAAGGTGACGGTCAAGGAGGGTGGCGGGCCGATCCTCCCCGTCGAGGAGCCATACCTGACCACCGAAGAGCGCAAGCTGGGAGCGCGCCTCTCCTGCCAGGTGAAGGTGCGCAACGACATCGCCATCGAAATCCCCGAGGAGCTGTTCAATATCCGCGAGTACCGCGCCGTGGTGCAGCGGATCACCGACCTCACCTACGACACGAAGGAATTGCGCCTGAAGCTGCTGGAGCCGGAGAGTATCTCCTTCAAGGCAGGCCAGTATGTCCAGCTTGAGACCCCGGTGTACGAGGGGAACAAGGAGCCAACCTATCGCGCGTATTCGATGTCCTCGCCGCCGTCCCTTGTCGGGGCCGTGGAACTCATCATCCGGCTGGTACCCGACGGAATTTGCACCACTTGGGTGTTCAAGCATCTACGCGAGGGACAGGACGTACGTTTCACCGGTCCTTTCGGCAGCTTTGGAGTGCGCTCCTCCGACCGCCGTATCGTATTTATCGCAGGCGGCAGCGGTTACGCGCCGATCAAGGCGATAATCCAGGAGAATCCGGCCGAGGTCAATCGGCGCACGGCGAAGTTCTTCTTCGGAGCTAAGGCGGTCAAGGACTTGTTCCACATCAAGTTGATGGAAGAGGTACACGCACAGCACCCTCAGATCGAGTTCATCCCGGCGCTCTCGCTGCCCGATCCGGGGGATGTGTGGGAGGGGGAAAAGGGACTTATCACGGAGGTCGTGGACCGACGCCTGCCCGACGCCTCCAACACGGAGTTCTACCTCTGCGGCAGCCCAGGGATGATAGATGCCTGCATCGCCGTGCTGCACAAGAAGGGCGTGCCGGACGACTTGATCTTCTTCGACAAGTTCGCATGAGGCGGAAAGACACCATGAAGCAAGCGCCGAAATGGAACGAGGTGCAGGAGCGTATGCGCCCGGGACGCTTGACGCGCGACGGGATGCTCGGCGACGATGCGCGCGGCTTGACGGAGATTATTGATGCTGACGCGGCGGCACTGGCACGCCGGGGAGTCGCCTGCCGCGATGTCGCGGAGCGCCTGCGCCACATCACCAACCTGGCGCGCAACGCGCTGGGCAACCCCGTGGCGATAGGGCCGGAGTTCGAGGCGTGGATAGACGAGGGCATGGGGCGCATCCCCTGCCCCTTCGGCCATCCTGGCCGCCTGCCCAAGGCCGTCACCTATTTGCGCCACCGCCCCACCGGCCGCCTCCTCCAATGGAGCGACCTGAACATCCACATGATCGAGGAACACGGCTTCTTCGAAGGGAAAGGCTCTTCGTTCCGGCTGGAACCCGAGGAAGTTCTGGAGTTGATCGGAATCACAACTACCTAATCACCCACTTACCCAATCGCTTAATCTCCGAACAATGGGTGATTGAGAGATTGTGAAATTCTCCGCGGCCCGACGATCCGCCCTCAGCCTTCTACTGCCGCCTTGGCGAATCCTTCTCCGAACTTCCTGCACCGCTCCAGGTCCTCCCCCGTCGGCGTGAACTTGAACCTCAGTTCTGACGGCAGCAGCGGGATTCGCATGTCTTTCAGCCGTTGCTCGATCATCGCAACCGCTTCCCCGCTCCAGCCATACGAGCCGAAGGCGGCCGCGTTGCGCGCCCGAAGCTTCACGGTGGACAGCAGAGCCATTACGCGCCACATCGGCGGGGGCAGGTCGCGCACGATGGTCGAGCAGCCGAACAGCAGTCCGTCGGCATTCTCCATCGCCGCGCGCAGCTTCTCCTCCGGCGTTTCGCTGATGTGGAGAAGTTCCACTTCCACGTCGCGTCGCTTCATCCCCTCCGCCAGCGCTTCGGCCATGTGTCGCGTTTTCCCATGCGCACTGGAATAAAGCACCGCCAAGTAAGGTTTTGCATGCATCTCAAGCGTTGCCCACTTCTTGTATTGCTGCACGTAGCGCATCGGTTCGCGGCGCAGGATCGGGCCGTGGCTTGGGCAGATCATCACGGCGTCCAGCTTCTCCACCTTCGCCACCGCTTCAAGCACCTTGTCGCGGAAGGGACGCATGAGCGCGTCGTAGTAAATATGGAAATCGGTTTCCAAGTCACTCACCTGGTCATCGTACATCCCCTCGTCGCAGACGTGGGAGGCGAACACATCGCACGAGAAAAGGAGCCGATCCTCCGGCAGCCAAGTGGAGATGGTGTCCGGCCAGTGCAGGAACGGGGTGGAGATGAACTTCAGCGTCTTGCCCCCCAAAGAGACCTCCGGGCACTCCTCGATCACCGTACATTCGATGGATCGGTTGAGCAGGTTCTTCAGATAGAGCTTCGCCGCGCGCGACGCGAACAGCCGCGCCTGGGGTGCTAGTTCGATCAGGCGGCTGAGTGTGCCAGAGTGGTCCGGCTCGGTGTGGTTGACGACGATGACGGCGATCCGCTTCGGGTCCACCAGGGTGGCCATGTTCCGCAGATACTCCTCGGCAAACATCTCCTTGACCGTGTCAACCACCGCCACTTGCTCTCCGCGCACGAGGTAGGAATTATAGGTCGTGCCGCGGCGCGTCGGCAGGAGATCGTCAAAAAGCTTCAGGTCGGGATGGCGGACGCCGATCCAATGCACGTTGCGAACGATTTCAAATGGGTTCACTTGCTCCCCTTCCATCATGTGTGGCGTTCACTTCACTCATTGTAGTCCGATGCCGACTCCAAGCAAGAGTCTATATCGTGGCGAATTATTGTCCGCCATAAACTTGCATACGAATGGGAGTATTCTCCTCATGCTGACCCCCAACAGGTTGCTATTCCCGCTCGTTTCCAACTCTCGCAAACCAGCGACTGTGAGCAGACTCCCTGTCAGTCTAACCTGTTATTATACAGCAAGTTATTGAGAAGATCGTTTTGGGGAGTTTGATTCGGTCACGATATTATGTTAGTACTATGTTTGGTATCCAATTGAAAGACTCTCATGCCACCTAAATTCGTCCATCTCAACCTCCACACCAACTATTCACTACTCTCCGGAGCAAGCCGAATCGAGGAGAACATCTGCCGTGCGAAAGAACTCGGCTTCGACGCGCTGGCGATCACTGACACCAACGCCCTCTACGGCGCAATGGAGTTCTACCGAAAGGCGCGTGAGGCGGGAATACGCCCGATCCTCGGCGCCGAGGTCGAGACCGACTCTGCGCGCGCCGTCTGCCTGGCGCGCGACCGCGACGGATATGCCAGCCTCTGCCGCATCGTAACTGAGCGGCACCTTGCCGAGAAGTTTGACCTGACCGAGACGCTCGTGCGGAATCAGCGCGGCCTTTTCATCCTCACCGGCTCCCCCGCCTTGCTGGCCCGGTTGGATGGGCGCATCGATCGCGGCTCCCTCTTCCGCGAACTAAACCGGTTTAACGAGGAACGCCGCGGTAGGGGCAAGGCATGCCTTGCCCCTACGGATGCGGCTAATGCGCATGGTTCCGATGGTGTTCTTCCTTTCGCACACATCCCCCCCGTGGCGACCAACGGTGTCCATTTCGTTCATCCCGACCGATATGAACTGCACCGCATCCTGACTGCCATCCGAAAGAACAAGCTGCTGGTGGAGGTCGCCCTTTCCGAAGTCGCTCACCCGGAGTCATGGCTCAAGGGCACAGTGCAGATGGAAGCTCTTTTCAGCGATACGGAGGGCCGGCGGGCCATGGCGAACGCCGCGCGAATCGCCGATGGCTGCCGACTGGAGATACAGACCGGCAGGCCGATCTTCCCCAGCTTCTTCACACTGACGCACATCCCGCCCGAGGTGGCCGGCCTGACACCCCCCGCCGCTTTGCGTAAGCTGGCGCTGGAGGGAGTGAACGATCGGTACAGGCCAGGATCCGCCGCCGTTGTGCAGCGGCTGAACTATGAACTGGGTATCATCGAAACGCTCGGATTTTCCGAGTATTTTCTGATTGTATGGGACATCGTGAACTTCGCCCGACGCAGCGACATCCCCATCGTCGGGCGCGGTTCCGCGGCCAACAGCCTGGTGGCGTACGCACTGGGGATCACCCGCGCCGATCCGATCTCCAACCGCCTGCCGTTCGAGCGGTTCATGAATCTCTCGCGCAGCGACTGCCCGGACATTGATCTGGATATGTGCTGGCGGCGGCGCGACGAAGTGCTGAAGTATGTCTATGACCGTCACGGCGCCGACTGCGTGGCGATGGTCTCCAACCATAATACCTTTCAAATGCGCTCCGCCTTCCGCGACGTGGCGCGCGTCTTCGGACTGGCGCTGCCGGAGATCAACCGCCTCTGCGCGAAGCTCCCCTCTTATTCGGCCGGCAGCATCCGCGAATCCATCGCCACTCTGCCGGAGGCGCGCGATTTCCCGATTGACCGGGAGCCGTACCGCACCATCGCCGCGCACGCCGAGGCGCTCGACGGCTTCCCGCGCCACCTCGGCATCCATATCGGCGGCATCGTCATCGGCGACAAGCCGCTGACGAATTACCTTCCGCTGGAACGCGCGGCCAAGGGGCTGGTGATCTCGCAGTACGAGATGCACGGCGTGGAGGCGATCGGGTTGGTGAAGATTGATCTGCTGGGGCACCGCTCCCTCACGGTGATCCGTGACACGGTGGATGCGCTGGAGAAGCGTAGCGGAACACGGCTCGACCTGGAAACGATCCCCGACGCCGACCCGCTCACGGCGGCCATGCTGCGCGAGGGTCGCACCATCGGCTGCTTCCAGATTGAATCCCCCGGCATGCGCAGCTTGCTGAAAATGATCCGCGCAGGAAATCGACTGGATGTCATTCACGCGCTGTCACTCATCCGCCCCGGCCCGTCGGCCAGCGGAATGAAGGAGCGCTTCATCCGCCGCCGGCTCGGCGCAGAAGCAGTGTCCTACCCGCATTCGTCGCTAACTAAAGTATTGGACACAACATACGGCGTTATGCTCTTTCAGGAGGATATTCTCAAAGTCGCCGCCGCGGTCGCAGGCTTCAGCCTGGAGGATGGCGATGCCCTGCGCCTGGCGATCTCCAGGAAACGTTCGCCGGAGCGCATGGCTGCCCTGCGCGATCGCTTCATGCAAGGGGCGATTGCGCGCCGAGTGTCTCCGCAGGCGACCGGGGAAATCTGGGAGGCGATCCAGAACTTCGCCGGTTACTCCTACTGCAAGGCGCATGCGGTGACCTACGGCTATCTCTCTTACCAAGCGGCTTTTCTCAAAGCCCATCACCCCGCGGAGTTCATGACCGCCATGATGGCCAACCAGGGAGGGTTCTACGAGATGCGCGAGTATTTGGAGGAGGCGCGCCGGCTGGGAGTGAAGATTCTCCATCCTGATGTGAATTGCAGTGAAGTGAACCCCATCGGCCGCGGAGAGTTGAACGACTCACCGGGAATCATCCGTATCGGCCTGAGACAGGTGAAAGGAATCTCGCAGCGCGCCGTCGCTTCCATCCTGCGCGCGCGAGCCAAGCGTCCCTTCAGCGGCCTGGAGGATTTCTATTTTCGCACGCAGATCAACGACTCCGAGGCGGAGGCGCTTATCCTCTGCGGCGCGCTGGGGGGCTTCGGCCGTACCCGGCCGCAACTGTTGTGGGAACTGCGGCGGCTTTCCAACGACGTGCGCCGCTCCTTCCAGGGGGAGATGGCCGCCGGGCTGTTCGCTGACGCGCCGGGGGAGAAGTTGGATGCGCCTCGCGAAATGCCCGATCTGCCGGAATACCCGGTGGAGAAGCGGATCGAGCTGGAGCAGAAGATTCTGGGTCTGGCGGTCAGCGACCATCCGATGCGGATGTTCACCAGGGAGATGGAGAGGCGCGACGTGGTCCCCACCAATCAGCTCGACCGCAACGTCGGGCGGCGCGTCACCGTCGCCGGGTGGCTGGTCACCACGCGGCGCGCAGTGACGAAGGACCAGCAGTACATGAAATTCCTGACGCTGGAGGATCGGTTCGGCACAGTGGAGGTAATCCTCTTTCCTGAGGCGTACCGGCAATTCGGCCACCTCATCCGCAGCTACGGCCCCTACCTCGTGCGCGGAAAGGTGGAACTCAACCATCGCGCCATCGGCCTCACGGCGGATTGGCTGGCGCTGGGGAATTGAGGGGGGGAACAACCGCGACCGACGTCCACTTAAACGCATTCGCTCGCTCCGGCAATGCCTTGCCATGAGCGAGCGAAGCGAGTCGAATGGCGACCCCGAGGGGATTCGAACCCCCAACTTCCAGATCGACAATCTGGCACTCTAACCAATTGAGCTACGGGGCCTTATTGCGGCCTGCGCCCAGCGGCCTGGACCGCGCGCAGTCGTTCAACCAAGCATACTGGTCGAATTCTACCACCTGTGGGGCGCGTTTGCAACCGACCGGATCAGACCGCGTAGCTCCTTCCAACTAATGATTGAGCGTGACCAACACGACCAAGTCCTGGAAATCAGCCCAGGAATAGCGGTTGTAGTCAATCTGATCGGACATCTCGAACAGGTAGATCGCCTGGTTTGCCGCCAATGTCACATGCCCGCTGGGGTTGATGTAATTGGCCAAGTACTGCAAGAGGCTGCGCTGGCCGTCAAAACCCGCGATGCTCGGAACGACGTCCCCGTTGCGCAGCACCCACGCATGCCCGGAGCGGTCGTTGGAGGCGTATTCCGCGCTGACGTACTGGGTCACTTTGCCGACAATGTTGATCTTGGTGTTCGCGGGCAGGTTGTTGAAAGTTACCGTCTCGCCTCCATGGACGTCGGAGGTGATGCGCACCTTGTTGCTGTTGTTCAGCTTGTGGTGCGCCTGCACCGGAATCCGCGGCCCCCCCGCGCCGTACTGCAGCGCCGCACCGACGCAGAGGATTGAGGCGGTGCATCTCTCCGCGGGCCTCACGCTCCCGTCCGTAATCACGAACTGCACCGGCAGCGTGGTGGTCGTGGTACTCGTTGGGAGCGGAGCGGTCGTCGTGGTGGTTGCCGGCGGACGCGTCGTCGTGGTCGTCGAGGCCGTCGTGGGCGCCTGGTCCGTCGTCGCCCACCTCATCGCCCCGCCATCGAACGCTAGGTCTGGAAAGGCGCCGTCAGTCTCGACATGTCCATCCATGAAAAGATAGTTCGCTTCCCCCCTATGTCGGTTACTGATGGACGCGGCGGCCCAACCGGTTGAGTACTGCCAATTCCCTATGACCTGCCCGGCTGCGCCATCATAGAAAGTCACCGTATTCACCGGCGCTGACACTCGGGAAGCGTTTCGGAACAACAACGGCAAGGCAACATTGTAGCCGTAACTGGTCGGCACTTCCGTCGGTAGTCCGGACGCCCCCATCGCCAGAACACGCGCCGGCATTGCATCGCTCGGGCACGTCAATGCGCTGTTCATGTCGCCGCGGAGCAGCAGTTCGGCGGGGATGCCGTGAGCGGAACGCAGGGCGACGGTGTATGAATTGCCGACCTGGTTGAACTCATAGTAGGCATCCGACAGCACGCCGCTGGAATCCGTCAGACTCACTGCATAACACTGCCCCAACGCCTTTAGATTATCCATGCAGACAACCGTCCTGGCGCCCTCGCGCGCATGCAGCGCCATCGGGATCAGGATGAGCGCCAACACGCCGCATATCCCCATTACAACCAGCACCTCAATCAGCGTGACCCCCCTCGCTCTCTTCGAAGGGCTGATAACGTGGAATTCGCTCTTCATGGCTAGACTGCTCCTTGATCTGGGGTTTCGGAACGCTAACGAAGTTAGCAATCCCCGTACCGGTGCGCCCCGCGCAGGGCTGCGATTTCGCCCAACTCGTTGTGGCAACCTTGGTTAGAAGCATAGCGAGCTATGGCCAACGTTCCAGCCTGCCAGTGCCAATATGCCTCACATGTCGCGTCATGCGTCACACAAAGGGATCCCCCGTCGTGCGTACCGTTGTCTTGAACGGCTACTGGATAGCGCCTAGAGGGATACGGGTAGGAAGCGTGTGCGACCGGAAAGTCGCCGTGGGACGGCCCGCAACCGTTCGCAAAGCATTCACCCGTGCATCGTCGCTACCGCATTGAGCTTGCCGCTGCATTGACGCAGTGGCGCGCGGCCGCTATAATCCAACAGTACGCTTGAGAAGTCGGGGCGTAGCGCAGCTTGGCTAGCGCGCCAGACTGGGGGTCTGGAGGTCGCGGGTTCAAGTCCCGCCGCCCCGACCAGTTGAGAAGAGCCCTGTGGATGCAGGTTGTTACCTGTGTTTGCAGGGCTCTTCCTTTCCTCGGCCCCACCCATTTTGCCCCTCTTTGGTCGTCTGGTTTGGTCGTGGTTAGTCGGGCCGAATTCGGCCTGTTTGGGCAAGATTCGGTGCAAGGTATTTTCGCCGTCTGTTCCGGTTGCTCGCGCTGATTCTTCGGCGACTGGCACATCAAGATCGGGCAAAGCCTTCAGAGCATCCGACCTGTTCTGCAGTACCGTATGGGTGTAGTTGTCCATGGTGAGCGCGATGGTCGAATGCCTAGCCAAGTCTTGCGCCGTCTTCGGATGAACACCACCCTGCGCCAATCCTGAAATAAAAGTGTGCCGTAGAGCATGGAAGTCCACCTCGGCGTCCGAGGCATCCTTCTCCGCAACTTTGGCAGCTACAAGGTCCGTCTTGATGAGCTTCCCTCCCGCTCGCGCAAGGGGCATGTGCGGAAAGGCGCGGGTCTCAGGCAAAGCTGGATTCAGTTCAAAGAATGTCTTCAATGCACCCGCAGTCTCAGGCTTGAGTGGCAGGGTATCCTCGCGTCGGTTTTTCGAGTATCCCGCCAAGACTTTCACGGCAGGCAGTTTGCCGCCCAATGAAAACGAGAACCGCGTGAGACTGCGCAGTTCGCTCCAGCGAAGCCCGGTTTCAGCAGCCACTCGGTAAAGGAGTGCCCTTTCAGGGCCGGGCATATCCAATATAGGCTCGCCTTCTTGGGCCGCTTTCAGCAATTTCCGGAGTTCATTGGGAGACAGTGCCCGGCGCTTGAGGCGAACGTCTGTCTTTGCATTGAGCCGCTGAAGGTGCTGCACTGGGGACGACAGTGCGCGACCATCCCGAACGCACCAATTGCAGAATGCTTTGAATGCGATCAGGTAGCTGTTACTGGTTCGGATGCTGGCATTGTGCTCCTTTCTCAGACAGGCCAAGTATTCATCAAAGCGGCTGGCTGAGATATCCGACCATATCCGGAACCCACAGTCCTTGAGAATCTTCGCGATCTTGTTCTTCTCCTGGTTCGCGTGGCGTTTGCAGTCGCCTTTGGCCAGCATCCCCTTATGGTAATCCTCCGAGTGTTCGGTGAGCGGCTTCGCAGCACCCGCCCTGTGGGCATCGAGAATCCCCCACGCTGCAAGCCTATCGGACAGCTTCGAGGGCAGCGCTTCCAGCCATCTGGCCAAGTCGCCGGTGGGACGCTCACCCGAAATGCGGCACTCGACAAGCAACTCCACGTTGCGTCCAAGCTCTAGCGATTGAGACCTGCTCTTGAACGCGGGCAAACGTCGACAGATGCTTTCATGGTCGCGAAACTGGATGTACCAATTCTTCGTCTTGCGCGTCTGTTTCGTTTCCTGATCAGTGTAAGTCGCCTTCATCAGCTGCATGATTCATCCCTCCCGCCATGGGCGCATCAGAAGTTCCGCCAAGGAAAGGCCCGCCTTATCCGCTTCCGCCTCCATCCGCGCCCGCTCCCCTCGGGTGATACGGATGGAAAGCACCATGCCGCGCTTCAGGTGCGGCAGCAGCGGCGGGCGACCCATCTTGGCTTTGTGTTTTCGTTGCGCCATCATGAATAGAATACTTTAAGTAGTGCCATAAGTCAACGGGTTCATGGTCTTACGGCTTCTTCTGCCCTCCATTCATCAACTGCCAACGTGTGCGTGGTGGTGCACCTGCCTCGATCCAGCGTTGTATCTCCTCTCTGCGCCAGCGCGTAACTCCACCGATATGGACCGGCATAGGGATCTTGCCGCCGCTATGCCATGTCCAGATAGTGGAGCGGTTGACGCCCAGCGACGCCGCCAGGTCTGACGCCGTCAAGAGCAGTTTGTCTTTTTCAGGCATATCGGACACAGAGGAGCCTCTCCAAGTCGAACCCGCACATGTCGCGTCTCGCATCGCCTTCATATCGCGCAATCCATGTCGTACCGTGACGCATTTTGTACGACGGATTCTCTCGATCACATCGTCCTTACAGCCAGATAACGCCCCGCTGATCCGCCTTGATGGTAATGACGCTTTCTCGCGCAAAAGAACTGGAATAGAGAAGGACATGGAGACGATCCAGTGCCCCCTTCCTTTCGGCAACCTGCTGGGCAGTTTGCACAAGCCGAATGGCATATTCATTCCAAGCGGACCGGGTGCGAACAACGTTGACGGCCTGAGCATATTCCACCAGGCCGGCATGCGTTAGAGCCGTGACGCAACGGGCGAGGCCGTTACCTCTCGGGTTGACCGGTTCAACCCAGATGTCCTCGGCACTGCAGACCAGGACCGACTCAAACATCTCATCGAGCGCTTCCATGCTGTCGGCAATCCCCGGCAGGCACGGGCAGAGCATCCCATAGGTTCTCAAGCCCCGCCGATGAGCTTCCTGAAGCGCATCCAGTCGCTCGGATATAGAGGAAGCATTGGGCTCAAGGGTACATGCCACGGACTCGCAAGACTTGGGTGCCGTCACCGAGAGGCCGATCCTGACGCGGCCACGGTACGCTCCGATCAAGTCGTAGGCGCCGACAACAGAGGCGTTCTTGGTCAGAACGCGGATTCCAGCAGGACTGCCCATGAGGACGATCTCCAGGCATTTCTCTCCCAAACCAAGCCGCTGCGCCTCCGGCGCCCAGGCATCCGACGTGCTGCAGAACATAACCATGTCGTTTGCTTTGAGTTTGCGGACATCCCTCTCCACCCGCGCCGGCGTAGTGGGGTCCACGATGCAGTAACCAAAGCCAAAGGGGTTCTCCCCGACCTTCTTGAAGCTTGGGTGGCATCGGAGAAGTGATGGAGAGGAGCAGTAACAGCAATCGTGGCCGCACTTGAGGCCGACATTAACGACGTGCGTGGCAAGCCCTTTGCGCTCGAACTCAGATGTACGAGTGATGCCGACCTTCAGGGGGTAGTTGTACTCGCGCATGTCAATCTCCTTCATGAATGGGTTCCTTCCTCATGTGCAAATGGACGGGGCGGGGCCTCAACAATGACCCCCACCCCTGTGTTTTCATCAATCCGCCATCTTGCGCTTCCGACGACATCGGGCCTCTTCTTTCGGCCTGTGGGCCGGAATCCAATCCAGGTATTCGCTTTACCGACATCCGCAAGCTCCTATGATCGAGGCAAGCGCCCATCGACAGATCAACAGCAGAATCAGCGTCAGCACTTCTTCCTGCCGGACAGACAACGGTGGACCGGCACGCCAACGCCGGAGGTGGTGGGCCACAGTACCCGTCACCAAGTCCACCCCCGCGCTCCCGATCCGTTCAAGAAACAGGAGCGGGGCGACCGGAAAGACTCCAGCCAAAAGTCGGACGAGGAGGAAGAACACCGCCAAATCCAAGAGAAACGACACGATGTAAAATGGAAGAAGAACCGCCTTGAAAAGAGCATTCATGTTGATCTCCTTCTCACGAATCAAGACAACGCAAGTTGGTTGCCAGTTCCTCGAACTTCCTGATCAGCCCCATTCGTTCCCCGATGAACCAGTAACGGGGCCTTCCATCTTCGTCCCGCGACGCGATCTGCCTGAGGAGGTCCTCCTGAACGCACTCGTGGTCCTTGCCGATCCCAATGCAGCTGATCTCAACGCCGCCGGACACAAGCCGCTGGGCCACCGGCACGGGGTCCACATTGCCGTTGTCAGCGCCATCGGAAAGAAGCACGATGCGCCGAGCCGCGTTTGAGTCCACCGAGCAGGGACTTGACGCGGAAGCCGTCCGCGTGGGTGCCGACAGCAGCCACGCCATAAAGCCATTCTCGGCAATCTCGTCGCGAAGGGATATCCGTTCGCCGAGGATCATCTCCGCCTTCACCAACCCCGCCCCCATGTCCGTGCATCCATAGGTACTGAGGCGGTTCACCGCCGCCCTCAGGGCGCTCACATTGCGTCCGACCGGCACGGGGGGCTGTTCGATCCGGGTGCCGCCGGCAAACGACACGATCCCCACGTAGTCCTGTGGCCTCTGAGCAGCTTTTCTCTCTATAAGGGCGATGCATGCATCCTGGGCGCCGCGAAGTCGGGTGGGGGGCCAGTCATCGTTGTCCATTGAACCGGACAGGTCCAGCACCGGCAAAACGATCTCCAAGCGTGCCGGCACCGTGCGCGCCATCGCCATTTCGACGCAGTCAGGGGAGTTACACCTTTCAGTACGGGCTGTAGTATCCATCGTTTCACCTCAAGCTAATGGTTGGGGGGGGCGGCCGGAGTGGCCGCCCCCTCGGGTCGCACCTACGACTTCTTCGCCGTCTTCTCGCCCGACTTGGTGTCAATCTTCATTACGGCGGTACGTCCGCTCTTCAGGTCACGCGCCGTGGCCGTTAGTAAGCCAGAGGAATCAAGTTCAAACGTGACCTCGATGCGCTCGGTGATGTCCGCGTACGCTGGGAGTCCCTCCAGGTGGAACTCGCCAATCTTCACGCATTCCTCGTGGGGAATGCCCTCTTCTCCTTCAAGAACCACGATGTTCGCCGCGGTCTGATGGGGTTGCGCCAACGCGAAGGTGCGCACCTGTGTCGAAGGATAGGGCGTGCCCTTGGGCAGCAGCACGTGCTGGAGCGGCTTTTGGCCGCCATTGAGAGCTGAGACGCCCAGCGAGTGGCTGGTCACTTCGCGCGCGTAGACTCCGATTGATGGCAGGGCGCCGGTTTCCGTCTCCGCCTTCCGTCCTTGGCGCTGAAGCTCAACCCGGCCGGCGATGATGCCGCCCAAGGCAGCGGCATAGTCCGGCTCAAGCTTCTGGGAGAGCTTCTTCCCGGCCAGCCGCTCCAACTCCTGGGCGATGACGGGCATGCGCGACCCGCCGCCCACCGGCAGGACGACGGTGATTTCCGGCCAGCCCACTTGCGCCTCGGACAACGTCATCTCGACCAGCGTCAGGGCGCGTTTGACCAGATCGGCGATCCACGTCTCGACTTCCTTTCGGCTGATCTTGCGGTTGAGAAGCTTCTCCCCGTCGCGGACCACGAGGTTCGCCTGCTCAAGGGTGGTGAGAGAGGTCTTGAGCTGTTCCACACGGGCGTCGAGGTCGGCGTAGAACACCGGCGACTTGACTTGGTCCGGGACGTAGCCGTGTTCCTTCTGAAACATGTTAAGGATATTTTCGCGGATGCGCCGGTTGACGTCCTGTCCGCCCAGTTCGGGGTCGCCGTTGGTGCGCAGTACCTCGATCAGGTTGCCGCGGACGTGCATGATAGACACGTCGAAGGTCCCGCCACCCAAATCGAAGACGAGCGTCAGGCCATCCCCCCGGAGGTGAACGTCATTTCCCAGAGCAGCGGCGTACGGTTCGCTGGGAAGGCAGAGCACCTTGAGGCCAACGCTCTCCGCCGCCTCGATGGTCTCGCGCTTCTGCTTCTCGGTGTAGTTGGCCGGCACAGTAATGATGACCTCGGTAGCTACCTTGCCGGTGCGAGCCTCCACGGATGCCTTGAACTCCGCGAGCAGAAGCGCCGCGATCTCCTTCGCCCTCCACTCTTTGCCGTCCTTGCCTTTGTAAAGGCATTTCTCAGACCCCATATGCCGCTTCCAGTTGAACACAACCCGCTTGGGCTCGGCAAAGGCCATATTTAGGGCCTCAGTCCCGACCACCGGCAAACCGTTATCGGGGAAGTAGACCACGCTGGACGTGAACGGTTCACCCAGTCGGTTTGGCAGGATGACCGGATGTCCGTCACGCTCGGCATGGGCGAACTTCATGCGCGAGTTGCCCAAGTCTATTGAGAAAATCGTCATGGTTTTCGACGCCTCCTTCAGTTAGAATTGCCTTGGGGCTGGGTGGATTTCTCGTACCGCCAGAGCTGGACACTCAGAGGTCTGAGGATCCTCCGGCCCCTCCGAAATCCCGCTTGCAGACACGCCTGCACGCGGTTGTGCATCGCTTCCTGATTGGTCGGCGCCGTTTTGACCGCCTTCATAATCGTGGGGTCGAACGGCGATCCGGCCCGGCATGCTTGGCAATCGCCCTGGACACTCTGATAAACGAGGATCAGAGCGACGACGATGCCATGAACTGCTTTGATCAGCATCTGGCAGCCATGTTCACCCGCGCTGAACTGGCCCGCGCGGTGAAACAGCTTTCGGAAGCTCACCAGGTGAAGGTTCTCTACATGCCCACTGAGTACCATTGGCTTATTCTTGCCGACATCCTTGAAACCGGCGTCGAGTTGCACAATCAAGTGGTGGAAGAGTTTGGGCCACGAAGGGTAGGGAGCGTCCTCCTGGGGGAAATCGACTTCGACGCGGTGACCGACATCTATTTCTGGGACACGGATTTCTTTATCGACGCTAAAGCGTTCAACGCGCTGGACGCCGAGGCCAAGAGGCAGATGGAGTTCAGCGAAGGCGTCTTTGGCGCAGTGAACCGGTTGAAGCCGCACCCGACAGACTTGGAGATGACGGTCTGGCCCACCGACGGCTGGCAGTCGGAGAAAGGGCTGTACCGGAAAGGCTGCAACTATCCGCAGCGCCAGGAGTCATAAAGGGAATCGGGGCCAGCGTGCGCGTGGCCGGACGCGGCGCCGGCGAAGGGGAAGTGTCGTTTCGTATGAAGTTGGAGAGGATATCCGATGAAAATCGACCCGACCGCCGTCCGTAGGCATATCGCCCGGCATTTCCCGCTTTGGCTCGGCGGCGCAGGACTCCTCCTCCTAGCCGCAGGCGGGCTGACGTACGCGGGCGCGCGGGGACTTCGTCAGGAAGGAGTGCGCCAGAGGGCCGAGCTTGCAGAGCTGTCCCAGACGGCGTCGAAGTTGAAAGCGATGAAGGAGGAAGAGGCGCGCGAGCCGTGGCTCAACTGGCAGGAGCGCGAGTCGGAATTCGGGGCGCTGCTGGAGAAGGCCGCCAACCAGGCTGGCGTCTTCAAGCCCAGGCTGGCCTCCATCGATCCGCAGCCGTCACGCATGCTCGACCGCACCCTGGGCGAGCGCGTCATCGCCGTGAGACTTCAGGAGGTCACGCTGGAGGAATTGACGCGCTTCATGGTGGAGATTGCCGAGCGCAAGGGGGCACCCCAGCAAAAGGAACTCGAACTCCAGCGCCTCCGCGACAAGCCCGACCGCTGGAACGTCAATCTTAAGCTATCGCTTCTTTTCCGCCTCTCATCGGGCGCGCCAGCCAACTGACGCCGTTCTTCATGAACATTAACAGCACTTCACACGACCTATTTTCCATTGGTCAATAGTCAAACATGCTGTCCCCGAAACTAATTGGCGGCGGGCACGACGAACTTCTTGGTAGCCTTGTCAAACGTCAGCCGCGCCTTGTTCTCCTGAAACCACTGCGCAATTTCCTGAGGCGTTCCCTCGAAGTCTGTGTGACTAAGCTTGATGCGCCAAGGCGGCTCACCATGCACCCGTGGCGGCAGCGGCTCCTGCAGGAGGATTTCGACCTTCTTCGCAAGTGCGTCAAGATAACCATAGTCGAGTGCCATCTCGGCCAGCGGCATAACGACCATTGGATCCTTTTCGTCCCTTGCCCGCACCCAGAGTTCGTTAATGGCGTTCGACATACCAATCTCGGGCATATACTTCAGGGACTGGTATGTAGACCATGGGTCATCTCCATTGACTAGGTACCATCTTAGAAGATCGTAAGTCCCGGGATCTTTCAACAGAGCCACTGCTTGGACCCATTCGCGCGGCAGATGTCTCGGCTTGTCACGCAATCCCTCGATAAGGATATTCCTTGCATCGTTCACCCAGCCTTTCCTAATGATGACATCGGCAAGTTCCTTATGAACACGCAATGCTTCGATGATCTGCGCCTTGTTCTTCTCACCCGCCAGTATTTGGATTGCCGGAAGAATACAGTCACTACGGTCCGCATCGCCTTCTACGCCCAAGAAACTGATCAGCACTCCGAGATTTTCGGGGCCTACTCTTACGAGCATGAAGACCAGCAGGGCGTCTCCGGAAGACAGGGCATTCTCGACGCGGTTCGCCAAGAAGATTGCCGTGATGTACTCGCGTACTTGTTGTTCAGTTGCGTTGGGTGGCAATTGGATTTTGAGAAGCCTTTTTATCGTCTCAGCTTGTGGGTCCAAGGCCGTTCCAGCGAGCTTCGCCTCGACGTTTCGAGTCTCAGCCAATTCACGCGCAACGCCGCCCTTTTCGATGTCTTGCGCATTCTGCGCAAAAGCCGCAACTGCAATAACGACCAAGCCAAGTGCGAAAACAAAACATTTCATCCTTCTCTCCTTTCATAAGAATGTCTCTTGCATAGCGGCCAGATATCACGTATTGCACAAACGCGCTTCTCGTCAGGCAGCTATGTCTTATAGAAACTGACATTCTACTCTCTGCCACATTATTAGCTTGACAGCCCCACTCCCGGAAAGGCCATTTTCTAAGGCTTGGCGGCGTAGTCCCACGACAAGCTAGTTATGTGGCGCTCATTAGATGGAACGAATCAGACCTGCCATTGGCTACTAACGTCTGCGCCATCTCTAATCACATCCAGGTCGATGCAAAGAACTGAACGTGGGCACATTCAAGACGGAGGCAAATTACCTTACTGGCATTCGCAAAGAGGACACTTAGAAAGGAATTGCTTTATAGCCGACTTTGTCCTCTTCTTCGTCGCATCTACGTCGTTCTGAAAAGCTGCTGCATCATCAGGACGGTGAGGATTAGGCCTGTTGATCTCCGAGCCTGCCAATAGGCCTATATGCCGCAGTGGCACTGATGCTAAATGCCCCTTCCCATCCTTGCTGGATTTCCCTTTTTCCTTGTGGGCCCATTCGTCCTGCATCGGGTGCAATGCCTTCCCAAGGTCATTGTCTATGGCCTGCCATAGACTCAAGAGGCTCTCACCGCACGTGCCTGTTGCCCGGGCAAGATGGAATGAATGGTGCCGCCCTCTCACACCGGCGTTCGTTTCCTTGGTGGCTGTCCAATCATCCGGGTTCACGTCGAAATGGTATGAAAGGTCTCCTGTATAGGGCATGGGACCGGTTTCGCCAGGCCAATAGCTGTCCACATCGTTGTCAGCTTTTGCTATCCTCCTAGCGCAATCGTCCCCACATCCGACCTCCTTTGCCCAACGCATAGTAGCGTCGTAGTGGATGTCGCTGTTCCAGAGGCCTTCCGGGTCACGACCTAATGGCGCAAAGTAAGCTTGGTAGAGGCTCATTCCGTCTACGTATTGAGCTGGGTCAGTTGAGATAAATACGCCATCACCGGTTTGGTACATCCGATTTCGGAAGTACATAAGCATAGTGTCAGTGTCCAATCTTCTCCCGGTAAAGGTGAAGGGACTACCAAGCACAGAAGCGTTGGCGGTAGTGTCATCCGACGTGAACCAGTTTCCGTCGGTTCCGGCCCCGGTGTGGACGGTGACCGTGCCGTACACGGTGTAAGTGTAACCTTCCTGGATCGCTCCGGAGGAGTTGACCAGGACGGCGATGTTGCCGACAATGGGGGACTGCATGTACCAGTACGTATTCTCCCCGCGGTTCATAGTGACGTATTCATCTATCTGCGGGCCGTTGACGTACGTTGCCGTGACGGCATCGTCGCCATCGCGTTCTTCGATGTCGCTCCACCCCGTCTTCGCCGAGGCTTCGGAGGGCAAGGCCCCGTAGTAGAAGCGCGTCGTGACATCCGGGTCAGCGGCCTTGTCGATCTTCTCCACGCGACGCATCTTGGCATCATAGGTGTATTCGGCAACGTCAGACGAATCGGATACCTTCTTTACCTTCGTCAGCCGGTTTTCGTAGTCCCAGTAATAGGTGTAGGTCTTGTCCTTGGTCAAGTTGCCGGCGGCGTCATACTCATACGGGTCTGTACCGACTTTGGTGTACTCGTTGACAGGATCATGTAGATATTCCGTGGCTGTTGCGCTCTTGGCGTAAATCTTTGTACGATTCCCTATCGAGTCCATCACGAAATCTTCCGCGCGGGCGACGGCGTATGTCGGGTTGGTCGGGGCCGCGTCATCATAAATGACGCGAGTGACGCGGTACAGCTTATCATACATGTACGCGTCGCCATAATTGGATTGGTGCGTTCTGATCTCGCAACTCGGAATCCCGGCTTTGTCGTACATATGGACAAAGCCGGTGATTGTCGCGTCGTCTGCCGAGTTACGATAGAGGGCGGATGTGATCCGTGCCATCCCGTCATAGGTCAACTTGTATGTGCTTGCCGTGTTCGCACCGCTTAGAAGTTCGACCTGCGAGCGGCGCGTCGGGCCGACGTACAAGTACCGCGCTCGCGCGTTCGCGCCGTCCAATATCCGGCTGACGCGATTGCCGGCATCGTAGGTGTACGCCACCGTTTTCGTGCCCGGATAGGTCAATGTAATCCGGTTCCCGCCCTTGTCGTATGCCATGTCCACGTTGCGGGTTGTGCCCGCCTTGATCTGCTGCGATTCCCTTGTGCTGCGGCCCAATCCATCATAGTAATATCGCACGTCGGATAACTCGGTTCCACTGTGCGTCAGGATTGCCAACGTCATCCGGCCCAGGGCGTCGTGCGCATACTCTTCCGCAATGGTTGAGCTGCTCGGGTCGTCCTGCTTCTTCGTCAGCCGGCTTAGGCTGTCGTACATATATAATGTGGCGATGTTCCGTTGGTCAACACGCTTGGTCATCTGTCCACCAACGCTGTAATACTGATCCACCGTGTCCGCCGATGCGTCGTGGTCGCTGTACGTCGTGCGCGTGAGATGTGACAGCTTGTCATACGCATAGTCTGTGGACTGACTTAAGTTGTCGGTGATCCGGGTTTGTCTGTTTGCGCGGTCGTACGCATAATCGGTGTGACGGTTGAACCCGCCCACGTCTTCGGTCTGCCGGGTCACTTGGCCCAGCGCGTCGCACAGCCATGCCATGGACATGTTCTCCGGATCGGTCACTTTCGTCTTGCGGCTCAGGGCATCATAATAGACGACTGTAATTGGGTTGTCGCTTGTCTGCGTGATGTCGGCGTCGGCACCCTGTTGAATCGTCTTCGTGTCGCGGTTGCGACTATCGTAGAGCGCGGCGACGGTAAACGTCTTCGTCGCGCCGTTGACCTGGTCTATCTCATAGCTGATGGTCGTGATTCGGTTGTTGTTATCATCATAAACGTACTCGACCTTGTTCCCCAGCGCGTCGCGTTGCCACTGGAGGCGGTTGCTGGTGTCGTAGTACGAGGTGGAGCTGTTCCCTAACGCGTCGGTGGTCTTGGTGACGCGATCGTTGGCACTATAATATGTGAGGGTCTTGTAATCCTTCGTGTCATCCGCCGCACCAACCGGGTCGGCAAATTTTCGGCTGAGGGTCACGCGGCCCAAGGCATCATAGTCCTGTGCCGCCTTCGCCAGAGCGGTTCCGCCGGAGGCATAGCTGATCGTGGTGAGCGCATGGCCAAGCGAGTCGTAGCACATGACGGCATAATGTCCGGCGGCATTCGTCTGGCGGGTAACGCGACCGAGCAGGTCGTAAGCGTAGGTCGTGTCATGCCCTTCCGCGTCGGTCTGCTTGGTCAGTTTGCCGTCCTTGTCGTAATAATAGCTGACGGCCCCGCCTTCGGCGTCCACAACGCGAGTCTGCCGTCCGGCGTTGTCGTAGTGATAAGAAGTTTCCGCCCATGTCGGGCTGGCATCCGGGCCATTGAGAAGTCGTTTCTCCTTGGTGAGGCGCGAGGCGGCGTCATATAGCGAGACCGTCCGCGCGTCGTTGTCCCCTTCAGCGCTGCCGGGGGCCGTCCACTCTCGCGTTTCATACAGCCGGTTTATCTCGTCATAGCAATACGTGCTGCGCGCAACGACCGTGTTCGACGCGTCACGCACGGTGCTTCGGGTCACGTTGTTGTTGGCGTCGTACTCCTGTTCCTCGTAGCTGAGCAACTGAGGTGTGGCTTGATTGTCATAATAGCTCGTTCGCGTCAGGCGGTCGAACCCGTCGTAGGCCATGACGGCGCCGTTGCCCAAGGCATCCACCTGCTTGGTCAACTGCCCCGTCTCGTTCAGATAAAAGGCCACACTCGTGCTTCCACATCCTCCGCAGTTGACCTTCTGGTAGAGTAAGTTCCGTTCGTCATATACGTAAGATTGCTCCGTGCCGTTGGCAAGAACTTCCCTTGAGATAGCCCCTTCTCCATTGTAAATATAGCTCTTTGTGATGCTGTTGGTTGCATCAACCTGATACGTTTTCTTCGTGACCCGCGCCTCCTGAGCGTAGTGGTACACCGCGAGGTATTCCGACGGACTCATCGTAGTTCCGGACTGATCCTTGTGCTCAGTCTTCTTCGAGGCAAGCAATCCCGACGGGTTGTACCAATAGCTCGCAGCGTACTGTTTGGACGGGTCGCCTGCATCAAGGTATTCAACATCCTTCGTAAGTAACTGTCCATTATCGTAATAGTAGGCGGTCTTTGCCCCTCCGGGCAAAGTGCGTTCTGTTAAGTTCCCAAATGCGTCGTATGCCATCACTGTGGCAAGGTTCAAACCACCATCGTCCACGACTTCCTTGGTTAGGTTGCCGTCACCATCGTAGAACATCGAGGTGACCACGCCGTTAGGGTCGACCTTGCGGGTAGGCAGCCCATAGGAGTTGTAATCGTAAGTTTCGCGGATGGTCTGAGCCGAGGGTTGTCCGAGATTCACGACAGGGTCCGTCTTTGTCTTGACGTTGCGTGCGCCGTCGTATATGAAGTGAGTCGTGTACCCACGACCATCCTGATGGCTGATCCGATTGTTGTCCGCATCAAACCAAACCGCCTCGGAAATCGAGATGGCCCCCCGTACCAACGTTCGCTTGGTGGGATTCCCGGTGGCATCGTACAAGAACCGTTCCTCGGACCCGCCCGGAAGGGCGCGGGTCAATGGCTGATAATTGCTGTCATAGTTCCAAGTTGCTGTGTAGTCGCCTTCTTGCGCTCGGACGTTCCGGTTAGTGCTCACGACTTCCTTGGTCTGCATTCTCGCGTCGTCGTAAGACCATATCTGGGAGTTCCCATCGCGGTCCGTCTGGGTGATGACGTTGTTCGCGGCGTACTGCCAAGTATAGTCGGCTGCGCCAAGAGTCTGCCGAGTCACCCGAATGTCAGAGTCGTAATACAGCACCAAATCGGCAGTGGGCATGCCGCTATACGTGCGCGTATGCATCTTGTACTGGGCGGCGCCAGCGGTGTAATAGTTGTAGGCAGTGTAAACAGGCTCCCCCGCCGGCCCCCAAGGGAGTGTGACCTTCGTGAGCAGATCATTGCCGGAGTCGTATTCGTAAATAACGCTCCGATTGCCGAAGTCGATAAACCGGGTCAGGCGGGAACCAGCATCATACGTCAGGGTGTATTGCCGCGATGCAGCATCCGTCATTCCGGTCATGACATTGCTGCCATCGTAATGATACAAGGTGGCGTTAGCGTTTGCATCCACAGCCTTTGTGCATACGCCTGTCGCACCGGCAAAATACCACTTGCTCTTGTCCTTGAAGGTCAGGGTGTAGTCGTTGTCGACCTTCTGTAGGGCCTCAAACGAGCCGGCCTGCGGCGTGTACGTACCTCCGTTGTTCGTAAAATGCAGAACAGAACCGCGCACGTACTGAACGTCGACGTTGCCGTTGCCGTCGGCCTGCAACTTCTTGTGCAGTTCACTCTGCCATCCACGCCCGAGGACGCCGTTGATGTCGCTTTGTGCCGAGTATCGTCGGAAAACATCTACGGAACCACTCCGGATAGGCACGCTCAGATCTTCGGCGCCGTCCACAAAATTGCCGGTTGGGAAAATCACGGGGTCGCCGCCCGAGGAGCATTTGGGGTCAAAAACAATTTTGTCCTGCTTTTTCTGATCTGTTTTCTCCCACCACGTTGTGTCGAGCTTGTCGCCGCACTTGTTGTAGCAAGGATGCTGAATGTACTTCGTGTACTCGACGGTCTTCTCGATCTTGCCGTCCGGCAACTTCTTCTTGGACTTAACCTTCCGGTCTCGCCACTCTTCGCCCAAGGACTCCGTCCCCTTTACAGGACACTGCTCGCCTCCGCTACAGCCTGAGCATGCCACACTACTGCCGCTGTCAGCGGCGATTGCGCGCGGTGCAAAGGAGAGAGCCACACCGATGAGTCCGGCCGCCAAGAGGCAGATGATATGTCGCTTGTTCATTGCCGACCCTCCCCTAGGCGGTCATCAGCATCCGACAAGGCCACGCTTACCGGGCGACTCACCTCAGCCCGCGCCAAGTCTGGAGGAGCCGTTCCTTCTTTCATCCTTTCCTGCGCCAGTTTGTCCAGAACGTCCCGTTCCAGTATCTTCTGGATCATGGCGATATGCTTTCGTCCCATCTCTGAGTAGGGGCTCGAAGGGCATTCTGCGATTCCCTTCGAGTATTCTGCCATCGCTTCCAAGTACTTCTCGTTGGAAGCCAGGCAATAGCCCTTCCGATAGCAAACATACGCCTCCCAGTGCGGCGTGGGGTATCTCGTGCCAAGGTCATCTAGTGCTGCCAATGTTTGGTCAATGCTCCCCTCAGCTGGCCGATTCAGATATAAGACATACGCCTTCTTTCGCAGCGCCCATGGAGCATAATAGCCGTTGGGCTCTGCCGCGACAGCCAAGTCAAAGCGGCGGATCGCTTCGTCAAATGCCTTCGCTTCGATGCAAGCCAAGCCGGATTGATATAGCACGTGCGTCTTTGATGTGTGGTCTGGGTATTTCTCCAAGAGCAGATCGTAGTACTCGATGGCTTTGGCAGAGTTTCTGCATTCATTCAGCATACGGTCGCCAGCACGGCGCACGGTCATCACGGCGTAGTTCTTGCCCTGCCAAGATTCCAACGTGCTCAAGTAATCCGAGTACATCTGGCGCGCTTCAGGTGCCTTCCCATCGAACGAAAACACTTGTGCCAAAAGTTCTTGCGCCTTCGACTTCGCCGATGGATCGCTAGCGGCCGAGTCCACAAGCTTCTGAAGTTTTCCCTCAAGCGTCTCTGCGGACTCAAGGATTTGTTGGGGGCCGAGTTTCTTGGCATCCATATCCCGAAGCTGGACGAAGTCCTTGGCCAGTGCTGCGTACTGGAGCAGTGCTGGACTCTTCTCCTCGGCTCTGGCTGGCGTGACAAACAGTGCCAGCGCGCAAAGTGTTGCGCAAGGGAGTGTGGCGCGAAGAAGGAACTTTGAGCCTCTCATGACCATTGCCTCCACATGATGACTGCGCAGCGAGATCGTGCCCGCTTGTTAAAATGGTAAACCCGCAGACGCAGAGCGCGGCTGCGGGACAGTGTGCTCAATCAACCCTGATGTCCGACTCGTTGTATCGACCATGACGCCTCCCGGTTCAAAGTCGGGAGAATTATACGCGGGCGCGGTCAGGCCTTGCAAGCGTTTTTTGAAGAATTTCAGCTGCAAGTCCCTACAGTTAATAACTTTGCCGAAATTGCTTGCGCTGGGCCGCTGATTCAGATTGCGCAACCGGAAGCCGATCTCACTCATGTGCAAGTCATTAGAGCGACGTGAGAGGCTAGACGCGATAAGCAGAAACCATGCGGCCAAGTACATGTCACGATTTTTCAGCTCTTGGGTTCACGTGGTTCAGTGATTTCTGAATGTCCATGGAGAATGGTGCCTGTGGCTGCCTGGACCATGGCCAAGATACCCGCTTTAATGGGCTTTGGCAGACTGGGCCACTCCTTTGCCACGGGAACTAGGTCGGGCATGATTCTGGCGAGAGACAGCAAGCAGGACAGCAAGCAATCTTGAGAATCGCCAGAATCCTTGCTATCATTGGGCAATTGCGAAGGTGATTGCGGTCTTGAAAACCGCTGAGCGCCCAGGCCGACATATCCCTCCTCCCCCTACCTCAGCGACATCACGCATGCGTGATGTCACCTAAGCTGCCTGACGGTAGTACGACTTGGTGAGTCC